>Ga0123352_10006536_pt1 | contig 17846 bp, 11 predicted proteins | sample TergutLab28metaG_FD_89700 | JGI IMG/M metagenome (GOLD analysis project Ga0123352, IMG submission 89700) | Labiotermes labralis P1 segment gut microbial communities from Petit-Saut dam, French Guiana - Lab288 P1 | ecosystem: Host-associated > Arthropoda: Insects > Digestive system > Gut ... | reverse complement strand
TGAAGAAAACAGCAGTTTACAAGTGGGTGAAACGTTTTTCTGAGGGAAGAGAAAGTGTCACTGACGAAGAGAGATCAGGACGGCCAGCAACAAGCAGAACTGAAGAAAACATTGCAAAAATTCGTCAAATTGTGCGTGAAAATCGTCGGCTGACTGTCAGGAGCATAGAAGAGCAAGTGAACATCGACAGAGAAACAGTTAAGAAAATCTTAACTGAAGATCGTGACATGAAGGTGTGTGCAAAAATGGTCCCAAAGAAGCTCACCGAAGAACAAAAGCAAAGAAGAGTCACAATTTTCCAAGACCTTTGGAGAGGCAAGATGACATTTTGGGCCATGTCATCACAGGTGATGAAACATGGATCTACCAATACAACCCTGAAATGAAGCAGCAAAGTGCACAATGGAGGACTGCCAATTCCCCACGACAAAAAAAAATTTCTGTTGGTCCAAATCAAGAGGTTGCTGACTTTTTTTTATATTAGAGGGATTGTTCATTATGAATTTGTACCAACTGGACAGCCAACCAAGTTTACTATTTGGAAGTACTGGAAAGGCTGCGTGAAAAAGACAGAAACAACCCGAAGTTTTGCCAACAACTCATGGATCTTGCATCACGACAATGCACCTGCTCACATGGCACTGTGTGTGAGGGAGTTTTTAGCTACTAAACAAATAACTGTGTTGGAATACCCTGCCTATTCACCGGATCTAGCCCCCAATGATTTTTTTCTGTTTCCAAGATAAAGGAAATATTGAAAGGAAGGCATTTTGATGACATTGATGACATAACGAGTAATACAATGGCAGCTCTGAAGGCCATTCCACAAAACCAGTTCCAAAATTGTTTTGAAGAGTGGACTAGGCGCTGGCATCAGTGCATAGCTTCCCAAGGGGATTACTTTGAAGGTGACTACGGTGGCATTCAGCAATGAGGTATGTAGCACTTTTACCACAATGTGTTCGCGAACTTTATTGTCCGACCACATACTGTTTAATATCATTTAGCATAATCTGTGAGTGTGGTAGAAAACAACATAACTTATGTTGTAATAGAATATGAATTCCTAAACTCTGCTTTCAAAGGACTGAACATAGACCTAGCATCACAATTAAGACATTTAATTATAGAATCTTTGTTAATTTGAGTAAGTCATATTCTCCCTCTGAACATGACTGTTTCACACATTAATTGTATACTTGACTGTTTCACACATTAATTGTATGCTGTCTGGCTGATATATTAGAAAAATGTGTTTCTATGTGCACTTCTAAAATCATGGGAACCGAAATAGCTTGGTTACTTAAAAGACTCCTAACATGAACATTTGATGGACTGGGAGAAATACTCCACTTCAAAGTGACTTGTAAATGTTGGTATTTTTTTCATGTAATTTCGAAATACCAGTGTTCCTACATTTCTTCTGTATGTTTATGTATACAAATATGAAAAATATATGTTGAAGTGTTGTGTAAAGACAACACATTTGCATAAAAGAAGTGTAAATTAAGACTTGAAGGTAAAGTGTATTACAGTGCAGTTATGAACCAGAGTATCAGGGTGCCCTCCTTATTGCCCATCTTTAATAATTTTCTGAAGAGTCACAAATGAAAGCACTCACCTCTTCATTGAGTATAATGTCTGATTCTACATTCTCCAGCCAGTCCTCTTTAGTGTAATTCCCATTACAGAAAGTATCTTGAACAGGCTCTTGCCTGCTTCGCCGCATTCTCTTTGGTGGCTTAGGTGGTTGAACCTCAAGAACTGCATCTTCCTCAGTCTGCCATTGGTCCTCTGGGGGAGGTGCAAGGTCTTCATCAAACTCCTCTGTAGAGTGATGCAAGAATTCATCATCTTCATCAGTAACTGTGAGAGATGGAATATCCTTCTTAGAATGGATGATTGGTTCGTCTGTCTCTGCCACTTTTATTTCCTGTTTGTACACTTCTCCTTCATTTTCTTTGGACGCATACTGCTCTTCCATGCTCTCAGCCTGTTGATGATGAAGTTGACGACTTCTTTTCGGCCTTACAGGCGGTAAAGTGTGGAAGAATGGTAAAAAGGCCTCTTCTTCTTCTGGACTTGGTTCTTTGTTTTTACTGGGTCCCTTACGAGTTCCAAATGACCTCGTTCGTGCCGGTCGTGTGGGTCCCCTCTCGGGAGTACTACGGTACTGTTGACCCAAATTTTCAATATCTTCCTCGTCGTCATAATATTCGATATTATCCATTTGTGAAAGTGCGCTGACGGGAGCACGGAATGCTTCACGGATCTCGGAGGTGAGATAGCGACCCACGTCAACATCTTCCTGACTTAGGCCCTTCTCTCGAAGGAAGAACTCATCTGAATCTATTTCCTCGAGGACTCCTGCACGGTGGCGGAGAGACGAGCTGCCCGAAGACCGTGCTTCCCGGTCTGACTCGGGAACACTACTAGAGCTTGCCCGGATCTGCATTGCGGTGTCTGCAGGGCGCTGCACAACATCCATAGTCACTGCATATCCATAATCCTTATCCCTGAACGCTGTTGTTGATTCAGAACCTTCTGCGCCCTCTACCATATCAACATCTTCCCCGAATTCTTCACCTTCAAGATCATCTCTTTCTCGACTCTGTGGTTCACCTGTAGGAGTCAGGCGTGGTTCATTGCTATCCTTCAAGTCAGTGAACCGGTGTAGCCAGCGACCCTTCTTCTTTGTTGGTAAATGAGGGGGAGGAGGAGTCTGTCCACGCGAAGGTTTTGGAGATGAAGTTGCATAGTCAGCACGCCGAGACTTACGATCAAAGATGCGAGGGTAGGATTTGAAATCAAAGTCGAAAATGTTCTTTTTCGTTGACGATGTAGATGCTGATGACACCTGTGACCGCTCACGGAGAGGTCTTCTGGTGCTGCTCGTGTGATGAGATCGAGTCTTGTGTTCTTTGGACAAGCTGAAGCTTGGCATCTGTGGAAAATTGAACTTTGGACGCTCTGGCATTGAAAACTTTGGCCGTTCAGGCAGGTTAAATTTGGGACGTTCTGGTAAATGGAACTTCGGGCGTTCTGGTAGACGAATTTTGGGACGTTCAGGCAAGTTGAATTTTGGACGCTCTGGAAGTTTGATGCTAGGCTTAGAAAAGGTCCGTAGCTTTGTGCGGATCCTCCCAGCCTGTGAGCGAAGCCTGTGTTGAAAACTTTGTGCCTCTGACTGCTTCTCTGGGGATGCATCTTGTTGCTTCTTTTTCCTGGCGTCTCGCTTGAGGGGAATGTCTTCCAGACCTGAGGAGTCCAACTGGCTGGTGTTCACGTCATAGTCTGTGCGTGACTCTGTGGTGGTTGGTGTAGCTGAGAAGTATCGTTCTTCCAGCTGGGACTGTAATTCTTGAGCAGACAGTTTCTCTTCTGCTTCTTCTGTTACTGCTGCCTCTTTGGCTTCCCCATTGTCACCCTCCATGGAATTTATGGCCATAGCTTCATCTTCGTCCTCGCCATCACCTGGAAGGACCACAAGCTCGTCATCCAGCGGTATGCGCAGAAACCGACGCTCTCGGCTGCTGGTACTACTGGTCTCGGACTTTGTGGCCAGCTTAATAGCATCAAACTCGTCATCCACTCCGAGATCCATTTCGTCCGTTATGTGGGGCTCCTGGATCTTAGATGGCGGTACCCCTACGGGCTCATACTCGTGGTCACTGTAAAGAGGAGACAGTGTTAATTTGTGAGTGAAATCTCGTGACTTACATTAAAATTCTCCAATTAAATGACCGCCATTTGATTGGTATCATTTAGTTTCATATGTTATGCAGATACATGTTGGTTATTTTTTAATGTGTATTATAGTAATTTATTTGACAGTGAATTAAACATTCTCTGTTAAAGGGTATTGTGATTGGCCGATACCATTGAGGAGGTGTTTAATTATCCAGTCGTATTATAAACAAAGGAAAATAGCACCAGTTTTAGCTTCTTGGGGTTCTGACGGCAAGAAACTTTAGTATTCAACTCAATCAGTGTTAGTTTTGATCCAGGTTTAATTTGATAGTTAGAGGTTGTCATTTTGTAAGGTTATACTTACAATCACACTCGAAGATGGATCAGTAATTACTGTAAAACACCTAAACTGTTTTTTATATAATTTTGTTTGAAGCAAAGAATAGTTTGGATATGTTAACTGTACTGCAATTATGCCGGCTGTTTAGCATAGCCCTTCGTGAGAGGGTGACATTAGCCCATATAGTGAAGATATTTTCCACTTTTTTTGAAAGTTCAAGGTTCATTGGCATGTTGACAAGAGCGTGTTACCGATACAGTCCACGCCTTAACACTGCATTTAATATCATCTTTTAATCTACGCCTTAATCTCAGAAGTAGTCTCTTTGTTGCAGGTTTTCTGACGAAATTTGTGCGTGCAGTTCTTATCTGTACCGTGCTGTGCCCCTTCCATTTCATGAATGAAATTGTACATTTGTGTAACCAGTCGCACTGTTTTAGTGTTTTAAGAAAGTAAGCTTACGCATACATGAATCTCTTATTACAGTTCGTACTATGTGACAGCCGCCAGTAAAATCAGATGTAGTTATCCATGGTTGAGGATATATGTGAAAGGAATATTTTGATAGACAGGAATAGGCATTTGTGTTTTGTTCATGTCCAAGGATATTCTGGGTTCTTATTCTTATAATAAAACCAACTAGATGCACTAATTTCTCAAATTTATTTTCGGAATAAAACTCCACATGTTTCGGACAGTTCCTCTGTCCATCATCAGGAGTGTTTCACTGTACACACAGCAAACCTGTATGACATATACCATTGCTGTGTGTACAGTGAAAAACTCCTGATGATGGACAGAGGAACTGTCCGAGACATGTAGAGTTTTATTCCGAAAATAAATGTGAGAAATTAGTGCATCTAGTTAGTTTTATTGTAAGAATTTATCAAGATGCACGGTCACCTGAACGCAAATTCGATATTCTGGGCCTTTGTTCAATTCGTGACAGTGTTACCACAACCGTTACAACAGTGTACCTCATAGCAAGTGCGTGGAAAGAACAAAGTTCTGAAAAGCAATTATGATAAATTCCATTTAGGTAGACAAGAGGTACTGTAAATTAACAATTATGTAATTTAATTGTCAGTTTCAGTGCGTGTTTCCCACCAGTACAGAATCTGTCTTCATTAAATTTGTCTCGTACGATATCTGTGTGGTTTACTCAGGCTTTATTTGAAGTGTAATGTCCTCGTAAGGGTCGAGTGATGGGCTCTGCCAAGCGACAGTATTTTCCTTGTTGCTTGCCGTATAAATAGCGGCGGCTGGGAGGTAAATACCGAGATAAATATATCTGCTGCAACCCGCGACTGGCCGACAGACACGGATACGAGAAGCCTACCCTGTAAACCGCTCGAACTGTAATTCATTTGCCTGTGTAACATTTATTTGTGTACCTTGTATCTACCACCCGGTTCTAGGAATTATTCTTTTGAGAATGAATTATCCAAACAGAACAGTGTTACGGTGAGAGCAGTGATCCATTCTTACCCACACCTAAATGTGTTTCAAAAGATTTGATGGTGTATTAATTCCATAAAGCTACGCGAATTTTCTGTAGACGTGTACGTTGACACCAACGTCAGAAAAAAAAATAAAGGTGATAAGTTCAAATATCTGAGGGGGGGGGGGTGGTTGTTTGAAACTCGCTTTGCTTTCGATGATAATATTCCTGTAACAACTGGCGTATAAAAATATATAAAGATGTAGTTAAGCTGTGATTAAATTACTTAGTATTTAACTGTAGATGCGCAGATACTACTAGAATACCCTTAAAATAGTTAGATACTGGATTCAGCTGGCTATAAATACGAGCCAGTGATGTGCTGTGTGAACTTGGCAGCGAAGCGTGTGGCTACGTGAAAGGTGGGGAGTCCCTTACCCGGCTGAGCGACTCGTAGCTTCTCAAGAAGGCCTCTTTGCCACGGAGCTGTTAATTTAATGCGTTATTTATAAGGTCAGCCCCGATACGTTCGAAGAAGTACGGCTCAGGAAGAAAACGACACCTTTTCTTTGCTAGATGGCATCCGGTGACAGGACTTTGACTAGGTTCTTCCGCGTTCCACGTGAATTTACGAAACTCGGACAAATGACCCTGTACAATTGGCTTCCATTGCCAGTATGTCGTAACCTGTAGTGTAATCTACAAGGAATGTCATCGGAATTGAAATTACATCGTAGCAAGTCTGAATGTAGACGTCCTGCATCGCTTGTCTGCTAGAGAAGTTGTCGCACGAGCGCGGCGAGATGCACAGGCATATGGAGGGCTGCAGTTTCTCATTTCTAACCGAAACCAGGTGGGGTGAATGGCTATTTTCACGTTCCGGCTGCTTTTCCGGCGGACATGAGCCCCAGTACCCACCAGGTAGGAGGCTGAATGGACCACATTTGATCTGGACATAATTTACGGCGAAGGGAAAAATCCGTGCTTCAGTCACCGCACTGGCTGAGCTACGCAACGAATAACGCTGCTGCTGCTCATCATGATAATATGTGTCGGACATCGCGCTTGGGTAGTTGGCATCCCTGCTTCATATTTGGGATGTTCCAAGTCAGATCCGCGACCCGGACGCCTGCAGTTTCTGACAAGGTTTGTGGTCTCGTCACTCTTCCTTCCGCTTCCAGTTCATTCACGGCTATCCACATTGAACCATATATAACCTGTATACTTGATAAACAGGGTTAAATAAGCTGAGAATCAGTTGTCGACAAGTAGTTCAAATCCAAGGCGTATCATGGCACACTTCTTTTGCTCAGGGCTACTGCCTAGTGTCCGGAAGACCTCTCGCTCAAGTTGACAGAAAGTTTTACAGTGACACAAAATTGGTCAATATAATTGTTTTACGTGATTTGAATTCGTTGGGAAAGTAGGAGAATGTAAAAATAGAATGCAGCACAGGTGATTGACACGTGTGTTCTCACTAGAACAGTAGTCTTGGAATCGAGCCATCGACATAAATGTAATCGCCAAATTTTCGTTTAAAAAATCCGGGTCTTTATTACGTTAGAACCACCGCGACACGTAATTCACATATCCAGTTGGAGGGAAACTGCTTTATAAATTACGCATTTCCTGTTGCTAGTCCCAAATGTGTTGCCTCAACCCCTGTGGAATCTCATACAGTACAACCAGTTTCTTCATTCCCAAGGAAACAAAGATTCGACACATTTTTCAAATATGGTAGTTTATAAACGATTGCTGTATGCATTAATGGGGGCCAGATACATTTATGGCAGATACAAATCTGCCATTGCGAAACTGAGCACGTTACGCATGAACACAGGCCCTATTACATTAATGCATTATTTCCCGTTGTATTTCGTTAAATATTTACTATACCGAAAAGTATTTTGAGTGAAAGTTTTAGACGTTATTTGACTTTGTATTTCATACTTCATTGTTTTGTAGGATAAAATTTTTTTTTAAAAGAAAAATTAACAGATGGCCATTTTATTTGAAAGTTGTCTTACTAGACCAGAATTAATACGCCTAAAAATTTTGGGTACACTCTCCATACCAAATTTCAACTCACGAAAGATCAAATAACTGTATGAAATTCATCCATAATTTTTGGAAGACTGAAGACCTCCCATTTGTGTTGATAATAATGATGGCGCTAAACACTTTATGGCCAACAATCTATCCCCTTCATGCTAGGTCATTTTCACGGGTAAATTGCTTGCCGCACCCCAACGTTGCTGTATATATTCTAACTAATGCAAAAGTAACTGCCGAGTAACGCTCAGTCTATTTTCGCCCATACCGAATACACAGTTTCCAAATCACGGTATCCCCGTTGTTCTTTCGCGGTCGATTGGTTAACAAGCACTCATGCCTTGCATTCGGAAGGGCTCGGTTTCAAATTTCGGACCTGGTGCTGGCATGACGGAATTTTCCTTGGTTTCTTCAGTACCACCGGACAGACACCTAAAACTGTGCCGTAGACGATTCGTTTCACATCCTCTGGAATTCATTATTCACTACTCAACCTACTGTTGGACACCTTGTAATCACAGTGCCGAGATCGTTGCTAGAAGCCACAAATAAATAGGCAACTATATCACTTTTAGCATGAAATGGGTAACAACTACGTATCACTGAGCACTTCAGTGGGGGTTAAGACGTCACCAACCCCTCAACTGAACTCACCCGACTTGTGGCAAGGACGCAGCCATGTTGAAACTGTTGCGACTGACCGGCCTCCCGACCGGGTTCACCCTCTCGGGCAGTAGGCTGTCGGACTGAAAGAACTGGCAGCCACAGCGCACCTCCCGGCTGCTACTCGACACAGACGAGTCGTGGGAGACGGCCCTTCTGGGCTGCTCGGACCGAGATTTCGGTCGCGGACTGCGCTCCTCGGATCGACCCCTCGGGTTCTGCATATTGCGACCACCTAGCTCATGGTGTTAGGGGTGGCTGGCTTCGGGACTGTCTGCTTGTTCACCTGACAGTCGCACGACCTGCCACCAGGTCGCATTGTCACACCAACGAAAACAGGCGAACACGGCCGACTCTAATCTATTTATTGCTTCATTTTTTAACCAACTGTTTATTGTTTTAATTAAACGCATGCGTTCTGATATTTGGCTGATTTTCAAACGAACCGGTTGTTGACATTTGGGGTTCTGACGCCCTGTACTACGGGCAGTAGGCCTACTATATTCTGGAATATGACGCGGTATAATCTGGTAGAAATTTACCGATGAGTCGAAGTGAACATGCTTGTTTTATTTTCAAGATGCCGGTGAGAGTTAGCACTCTGAGGATGGAGGCAATGGATTCCTCCGACAAGCTGTAAAATTTCTGTCGAACTACATGGCATTGTCGTAAAATACAGTATTCTTTAAACAATTTGTGTTTATATTCATAAATGGTATGGTCATTGTCTTTTCTTTCTCCTTTGGCTTGAATATGGAGCATTTCTATTCTGGTTTCTATTTACATAAATATCCTTCTGTTAGTATATCTCCATGGTGAACCATAATTTATGTGGTTGAAAGGTCTCTGACGTTGAGAAATTTCGAGGGGAGTTTAAATGGGTCTCACACCAATTAATGCTTCAGACCGGAAGGATCGGTGCTGAGCGAAATGTTTATCACACGAAGCACAAATTTGCTTAAAAGTCAACAGGCCTCTTTTCTGTAGTCTTGTCGGAGTGCCAACTGTAAGAAGTTTGCAGCTTCTTTAATATTGTACATTTACCGTGCAACTAAATTACGTATGTACTACTTAAAACCAACTTGTTGCAAAATGTTTTATTTATTAATTATTGCTCCGATATGTTTCGGTCTCAGTTCTTGGCAATATTCAGGGAGCTCTTAGTACAACGTATTCATTCATAGCCGGAACACGAAGTAGCTGAAATTTAATTCCGGGACTGTTTCATTTGAAAAATGTGAAACACTGATGTTTGGATACAACAAATTACATCAGTGTCCACTTAATATAATTTTATATTGTATAAACTAATATTAGGGATTTCAATAATTTAATTTTGCCGGTCCCAGAGGCCGCGCGGTCTAAGGCTTAGGTCTACTGCCGCTCGCCTGCTGAAATTGTGGGTTCGAATCCTACCGGGGGCATGGATGTCTGTCTGTTGTGAGTGTTGTTTGTGGTCAGGTAGAGGTTTCTGCGACGAGCTGATCACTCGTCCAGAGGAGTCCTACCGACTGTGTTGCGTCGTTGTTTGTGACCTAGAAACCTCGTGAATGAAAAGGCCCTGTTCCGCTGGGGGGGGGGAGGCTGTCGCGCCAAAAACAAACAAAATAATTCAATTTTAATCATAATTTTAATCGTGTATGTAAAACTTCTACCAAATAAGTTGGAAAGTCAGCTGCACACAAAAAAAAAGCTCCCTGAAGATGACCAAGAACTGAGGCCGCAAAATGTCGGAGCAATAATTAATAAAATACATTTTGCAAAAAGTTGGGATTGCGTATTTTATTGTAACTGTAAACTGTAACGTGTTCAGATGGGTCCTGTTTCTTTATTGCCTAAGCCAGTATTCCGATTGGTTTTTTTCTTCTTTCCATTGTTTAATTAGTTGGTCCTTGTATATTAAAAGTTCGGGGAGATAAAACCAAACACTGCCGCATGCCTAAATCAGTTTTTAAGTGCTTCGTTTTTTGTTTCCTATTTTGACTGCTGCTATAGGTCCCTATTCAAACAAATTCTGCTTTCTTAGTGCCTGTTTCTTCCTCAAAAAATCCCGTGGCGAAAGGAACACTACGAATTCCCCACTTTTGCTTGCGAGGTATGATTATAAGATGATAAGAGACGCATAATATTTGGTTGCCGTATAAATCAGCAAGACAGACAATGTACGTATAAAGTAATTTGAAGCCGTGGAAGCAAAGTTTATTACGTACTCTGAGTGTCTGTAGCCTTAGTTTTCCAGTAAGCAAAGCGCATATGCCTTATTACAATGTCATCTGTGGCCTGTCCGGTTTACCATAGTTATCTACAATATCTCATAAACGGAACGATTTTCGGGAAAAATGATGAATATAAAACGTACGTTTTGATTTTCTCTGAAACTTTTCTCATTCTAAAAACAATGCAGCGAGGTATGTATGTGCATACGTTTTCATGTAAAGTAACCGTTATTCTTGTCAGATTTTCATCAAACTTGGCTGTTCTCGACAGATTTTCGGAAAATTCTCAAATGTCAAATTTCGTAAAAATCCGTCCAGTGGAAGCCGAGTTGTTCCATGTGGGCGAACCAGACGGACGAACAAACGAACAGGCGTGACGAAGCTAATTGTCTCTTCTCGCAAGAGACAATTAGCTGCGAAAAATGTCGCCACAGTGTTGTTTGAGATATTTGGTTGCAGAATGGCAGTTAGTTTGACCCGATCCTTCGTTTTTACAGGGTCAGTTTTATCTATACATGCCATGGCTGCGAACTCTATAGTGCGGGATTCTTTTAAAGTTGATACTCAGCTGGTCAAAGGATTCCCCGCATTTAAGGACTTCGAATCACTTTATTCGTAAGGGCTTCACACATGATCCTATCCCGAGCCAAATGAACCTAGTTTACACCCTTACGTATTTATCTTAGGACTTTTTCAATATTATCTCCCCCTCTACCTTTAAGATGGTCTGCTAAGTGGACTCTGCCCCCCCCCCCTCCCAGGCATTCTTATCCCTCAACAAAATTTGATATTAGGACAAAAATGCACATTTTAGCTTACCCTTTTGGAAGTACCAGCTCCAAAATTTGGTTGGGCACCATCTATTGTGACTACTGTATTCCATGATTTTCCTCATTCTCTCCAGAAGAAATTCCATAACACCGCCTCCTCCCATACTTTATGACATACACACACACATACATCCTTCAGAATCACCCTTCTATACAAACACGTACTTACTTACTTACTTACTTACTCCATGGTGCAGAGTCCTTCTTGAGAAGCTAACTGGCTTGCAGCTAGTCAAGAAATTCCCCGCATTTTACGGAACCTGAAGGTTCATTACCGCATTCACAAATGCCTGCCACCTGTCCCTATCCTGAGCCAGATAGATCCAGTCCTGCCCTTACATCCCACTTCCTAAAGATCCATCTTAATAATATCCTCCCACCTATACCTGGGTATTCCAAGTGGTCCCTTTCCCTCAGGTTTCCCCACTAAAACCCTGTATATACCTCTACTCTACCCCATACGTGCTACATGCCCCTCCCCCATAGGTGCTACATGCCCCACCCATCTCATTCTTCTCGGCTTGATCACCCGAACAACGTAGGATGAATAGTACAGATCATTAAACTCCTCATTATGTAGTTTTCTCCATTACCTGTTACCTTGTCCCTCTTAGGCCCAAATATTCTCCTCAACACCCTATTCTTAAAACCCTCAGCCTACGTTTCACACCCCCTACAAAACAACAGGTAAAATTACAGTTCTGTGTATTTTAATCTTTAAATTTTTGGATAGCAGCCTGGAAGACAAAAATTCTGCACCGAATGATAGATAGCAAGCATTCCCTGACTTCAATCGGCTCTTAATTTCTTCCTGAATAGAATTTTGATTTGTTAAGGTTGTTCCCAAATATTTGAACTCTTCCACCCTTTCAAAGGAACTATTATCAGTCTTCATACTGTGACTTCGTCATGCATTCTGATCTCGAGACATGACCATGTTTTAGTTTTATCAGCATTCACTTCTATATACAAACGCTAGCGTTGAAACAGCAATGTAGAACGCAATAACAGAAGAGTCTTTGAAGCCCCGTTGACAGCTGAACCGACATTCTAGAGTCCACAGACCACGAGATGATCCCTGCGACGGGGAGTGTCTGGCGCGGTGCGGGGACTGCTGACTCTAGGTTGGACTACTGGACTCCTATTGGTAGGAGCGTCAACCTGTCCTACTACCGCACACAGACTGAAAACATCAAGCACTTCGAGTAGCGTGTGGTAAGCGAATGCTTTCAGATGGTGGGCAGCAATTCTTCATTCACCACGAAATCTTGCGCATATGCATCTATCGCATTCCTAGCAGGAATCATCTCCTGGTCAGTGTACAGTACTGCATTCCATAGTCCGTACTGGGGAACGTGTTCAATCTTCCCGTTTCTTCCTCGTAACATGTTACTGCACAGCTGAATTTGTTGGACCACACCCGTAATAATGCGTAATGACATACCTCATGTATTTCCACGCGTCGCTATCTAGAGGAGGTTTGTCCAGGTGAGTCCAGGGATAACCGCCTCGAGCCCGAGCCCGTCGCAGATCCTCCCAGCGGTACGTCTTTATTGGCACAGGAGGTGGAAGTTGCATGATTGCTGGAATTACACAAAACCTCAAACTTTCGCACAGTCTCCATATTTTTAAATTTAAAGATTAAAAAAGCACTGTGTCTTACAAAATTCATAGGCGTCTTTCTGATAACACTCCATACAGCTTCTTACTCATCATTTTAAAACTTAAACCTAAATTGCGTGGCCGCCATAGTGTAAGAGTGATTTTGTCGCTGCCGCTTCCCAGTATCGCAGGAACGCCATGTTACTCTTTAAGCAAAACCTAACTTTATCAGGCCTACATGGTGTTCGTGCTCATTTCTCGAGAAGTAGACAAATTGTTTGTTAAGGCATTAACAAGACAGAGTGGGAAAAGATTTCGGCATTCGAAACAGTGGAAAACAAGATTACATAGGGAACGAATAACGTGAAAATTTGCAGTTAAATTGTATGGTGTGAGGCACGAGAGTTAAGGTGGCTGTAGCGGCAACGCTTCTGACTGGTATCTGAGAGGTAAGCTTTCGAACTTCGGCCGGAACACCCACTATTCCATGTTTTCTCCATTCCTCCACGTAAATTCTCAGATAGTACGTCAAACTAGCCCAAAACCGCTTCTTTACAGTCACTTCCAAATCATTCATCATTATTCGTTCTACTGTTGGACGCCTTACAGTCTGGGCAGCCGTCAGCATCGCTAAATAAACGTAACGCCAAAATTCAGCAGGTATCTTTATATTTTATTGTCACTACTGCACACACCTAGTAGACAGAGTATTCGACTTTAAACTGTAGGAACAATAAACAACACAATTTCTATGGCGATTTAGATAAAAACCGCAAAATTGTCTCTCGTGAACTGTTTTTGTCTAATGAACACACTAAGAAATTCTCCGGTATAAAACAACTTGGAAAATTTATTTTTTAAGGAACAAATCCAACCACGGAACCGTATGCTAAGCCACTGCAATATGATCTGCACCAGCACAACCCTTTTCTTTATTTTCAGCTTAAAAGCCTCTGTCTTCTCTTCAACCCGGGTTTCCAAATGGCCTCGTTCCTGTGTGTTTGCTCAGTAAAATGGCACGTTTCTTATCTCTTGCATTTAACCTTGACTTAATTACTACGAGATATTACATGTCTCGTTATCTGATCTTCGCAACTCCACAATAATAATAATAAACTTACTTCTTTGTGGCATTGCACTTTAAGAACACATGCACAAGAAAGTTCGTCTTTGTGAGGAGCCTATGTCATTAATGCTGATCGTAATGACTGACATAACCTCAAAAAACGACGGGTCCTGAGTAGGTGAAAATTTGATGAAATATTTAACTTTCTAAAGGCTAGATATTTTTTTCTGTTTAATGTGAAATTTGGTCTCTCACACTGAGGGAGGAACCTTGGCTGAGGACGTCTGAGAACAGGGTATTGGGGAAGAGTCTTGCCTAACAGGGGAGTGAAGAAGGCTGCATTACGAGGAGCATCTTTACGATCTGTACTCCTCATCGAATATTATTCCGGTGATCAAATCAAGAAGAATTAGATCCGTACGGCTTGTGGTACGTATCGGAGACTGGAGAGGTGCGTACAGAATTTCGGTTGGGAGGCACGAGGGAAAAAGACCACTTGGAAGACCTAGGCGTAAATGGGCGGATAATATTAAAATGGATATTCAGGAAATTGTTCGGGCGTGGAGTGGATTGATCTGGCTCAGTATACGAACAGATGGCGGGATACCGCGAACGCGATAATGATATTTCGGATTCCATAAAATTTGGGGAATTTCTTGCTAGCTCAGGAAGTACTAGCTATTCAAAAAGTACTCTGCTACATGGAATTAGTTTGTTAGATAACATCTCCTGGGGACAGAGAACGTACTCATGTTTATGCAAACATTGTATACATTCGTACTTCAGCTTGGTTTCTGATCCAATATGAGACTATGTACGTCACTTTGTGGGTGGGAATGCGAGATATTTTTAGCCCATGACCTAAGCATTAGGCCCCTCCTGTTGTGTGGAGTACCAGAACACTTTGCTATGGCAAATTCGTTTGTGGTGGACGGAGGTTTGAATCTCTAATGGGCTGTAGCTTTATCGTCGTTTTCTCAAAGGAACATCAAATATTATATCAAACCGAACCGGTCAGTACACCGATGGAACAATCTCGAGGTATCTGGTTCGATCCCCCCTCCCCCACAGAGAACCGGCTATCTGAAAAATTTTCATCGTTTTTCTGAGGACACGTTCAGGCTATGATTTTTGCTCCCATGTTTCATAAGGGGTCGTAAACAAATAAGTTCAACGTCAAACATATCTAAAGCCACAGTAATTGTAATTCTGTCTAAAGTGAAACTAAATGGGGCCCATGCCACAGCCCCGGCGATTAGTCGCCGGTTTATCATCGCGGAGGTCCGGATTACATCCAAGAACAATCCGTGCGAGATTTGTGGTGGACAAATGGTACCCAGACAGTATATTATCCACATACTTCGGTTTTCTCTTGCCACTTATCATTCCACAAATTCTGCATCTGCCACCGACGTTATACAGTATAGCTACTGACAGCATCACTAAATGCACCACACTAGGAAGAAAATTTGTAGAAATATTCTGTTCAGTCTATGACGTTCAGGTGTTGGCCTTCATATGCTGATGTTGAAAATTAACCCTAGCTATGACTCATGTTATTTTATAAAACCAAATATTCAATACTGATATGCCAAATTAATAGAAATTCCATAACTGTGCTATTCTCTTTAAACTTCATTTGGCTAATTTCTGAACCAAGGACATAAATTCAAAAGTCAGCAGCCTGTTTGTTCTTGACAGAACTTCTTGTTTTTAAACAGGGAGTAATAACCTGGCAGGTGAGGCTAATACTAATTGGCACTACATTTTATAAAACTCATTTGGCAGTGACTCCAAATAAAGCAACTGGTGACATTCAGTCTTCTGTTAATGTACTCTCAGGGAAGGACAAGCAGACACTGTTTCATAATCTGGTGTGTGCTACAACAGTGTGAACCCAGGCCCAGAGAAGTGTGTTACCTGTGCTGATTTTGAATCAGGAAATACAGTTAAGAACAAAGATATCAAATGACACTTCTTTGTGAGGCAGGTAAAAAAAGAGCCAGGATATTGTAACTGATAGATTGGACAACAAAGGAATTGTAGGCCCACTACCAGAAGGGAAATGGCATTTATCCCTCCTCCAAAACGTCGAGACTGGCTCCAGGACCCACCTAACCTTCTATTAAATGGGAATAAAGCAGCCAGGTCAAGAATGTAACCACTCGAGCACCAAAGTTAAATATGAATGGAGCCATACCTACATTCCCCCCATGTTCCTTCATGGCATGCACATAACACAAATAAATTACTAACTATAATTATTTACAAACTAACTACCACATGATTTCATGCTGTAATGTTCACCAAATCTTATTACAATATCAAAATAATTTGTTATGGACTCTTCTCACTTTGATGTTATATTGGGTGACAAACATATTACCAAGCTAAACATTAGAAAGCATTTTAGCCACTGACTGTGTTAAAGGGTTAATGGCCCATCTTCATTAATAACATCTGAAAATCTGGATGGCGAATGCAATATCTGGCTGCTAAGCAAAATACCAACTCTTGTGCCTGATCAAAAATAAACCTACCATTTATACACAGTTATGTGCAGGATCAACCAGGCACAAATTAAATTGTGACCTGTCATGCTCACCTGGAGGGTTTTCATCCTCCATGATCCGTGCATCCCGTGTCACCATCTGCTACTAAGAACACCACCATTTCTTTATGATACTCTTGGTGAAAGTTGTGTTACAAAAGAAGAAGAAAAAAAATGACCAGCAGAGTATTTCAGGAATCACCTGCTGACCTAGAGAGACATCCACTCACCCACACCAACTACTATCTCTAGTTACAGCTCCTCCACTGATCAACACGACAAACTGGAGAAGCCAGCAGTTTCATTACAGACAGTCAAAGGAATATACAGTGCCAACAGCAAATTGTGAACGAGTGTAGTTTCATTACAGATGTTCAGTCCAAGTGACTGATGTGCCACATTTTTGGAACCAGAGTGTATCCTGAAGAGTTGCCAAAATAATGACCTCATTTGAGATAGAGGTTGGGAGTAATACTTGTCTGGCTTACTGGCATGATTCCAGTCGGCTACACATTGCTGCATTTCAGAGCAACACACTGTTGCCTTATCCTGGAAACAGAGATATCAGAGATGTTGGAATATTTATATGACTCTCTGTTCACTAAGTCTTAAAATGACATGATAAAGAATCTGTACAGCTTCACTGAATACTGATTCAGTGGTTAAATGGAGAAGGTTCAGATGGGCAGAATGATCAGGAAAAAATAAAGTCATACACAGTTTCAGCTGAGAAACCCTACGAAAAAAAGACAACTAGAGAAACCTATGCATAGAGGATTAAGTTTGTGGCTCTGGTTCCATTGCACAATATTTCTTCATTACCTAAATACCTGCCAACTTTACAAATGTTTTAACTTACAAAAGTAGAGTTGAAGTGCCGAATTGTTCTGGGTGAAACTCAAATTTATTTTCATTCAACAGAAACAAACCTGTGTATTACTTAAAAAGCTATTCAGCATTCCAAATATACAGAAACAAAGTCAGACTAAAATTAAGTTTGGCTCTGTGTCCAAGCAGTGTATCGTGAAGGCATACAGTACATTTCAAGATGAATCTCTGTGCATTCTAGATATCGCCACTAGACGAAGAGGAAGCACACTTGTGGCCTGATGAGGCCAAGACCTATACTGGCAGTAGAATGGCTACTGGTAGGTTTACTCTGCTGTACAGATCAAACTGGAGGGAAAAGACAACAATGTCCCAGGCCTGAACTAGACTGTAGAAGATCCAGTCTCTGCAGTTCAATATTTATTTTGTCATAATCCTCAAAACACAGACAACTGCACAGCTGCTGTGGTATATGACACAAGGCAAGGAAACAGTTACTACGTATAAGATAAGAATTGATACCAAACGCCAGAAGGGTACAGAATGGAAAATCTATGGAAGGAAGAG
>Ga0123352_10006535_pt1 | contig 17848 bp, 8 predicted proteins | sample TergutLab28metaG_FD_89700 | JGI IMG/M metagenome (GOLD analysis project Ga0123352, IMG submission 89700) | Labiotermes labralis P1 segment gut microbial communities from Petit-Saut dam, French Guiana - Lab288 P1 | ecosystem: Host-associated > Arthropoda: Insects > Digestive system > Gut ... | reverse complement strand
GCCTGGACAGGCCCAGGGGGTTGTTAGGAAGTTAAGGTTCCCATATTTCGTGACAACGGTACAGGATTGTGGTAAGGCTGTCAGCCTTACGCACCGGCCGCCTTTACCCCCAGGAAATACTCCGTACTCATTTCTGTTAGAGGCTGAGTCGACCCCAGGGTCATAGTGCGATCGGAAGGATTTTATGTCAATGAAAAATTCACTGACACCAGCTGGGATCGAACCAGCGACCTTCCGATTTGTAGCACAGCTACCGCGGTCCCCTTTAGATGGTGGTAGATAAATGTAAATTTATAGTAAGAACTTTGAAGGAAAGTGGACATTCGAGAGGTCCAGTCTCATTCAGACGATAATATTAAATTATATCTTAAAGAAACGAGTTCTGATTTAAGGACTAGACTCAGCTGGATCCGTAGACCTGACAGTGGGACTTCCGTTTGAGCATGTTAACGTGGACACAACTTCTGTGAAACTTTGTTTCTATGTAGAATCGTATTTAAAATCTCACACTTGGAAGGAAGTCATATAATGAAAATTCTATTAGAGAGAATTCTGCTGAAAGGTTTTGGGTATGCAGATGATAAAATCGGTGTCGCGATCATAAAATAATTTTCAAAGGACGAAGCACGCAAATATCAGGTTACTAATATGTTTGTGGGTCGATTAATTATTTCCAGTTTCGCAAACGATTAACTGAACTGGTCTTGATGCAGTGCTTGGTGGTATAGTAACCTAGATTTTTACCCACAAGAAAGAAAATTAGGCTAGAAATCGAATACTGAGAATATTCACAGTACAGTCAAATAGTTCATATTCTACTCTCCACCTCTGCAAACCAAAATTTAACTTAATTTATAGAAGAAGAGTTTAAATAATACCTATTTAAAGATGTTATCTGAAGAACTTCATCACTCCCTTACCCCAGTACTGTACAAGCTGCTTGCCTCCACAAAACACTCTGCTACAAGCACACAGCAGTTTCCAGACCCGATACCCACAAACAACATGGAATCACGAGTGTTTTATCTTCTCATTTTCTTTGTACATTTAGGCGATTAGTGGTGAGAAGAAGTGGGGATTTTAGAAGAGTGGGAAGAACCAGAGCCTAATTCTTTTTTGGGTTTCCATGCCAAGGACATTATCGTGATATCCAGTGAGTTGTAATGCAACAGGTAGATAACTTGAAGACTGAATACACAGCCAGTCGAAGACAAAAGAAATTTTATTAGGTAAAAAATATTCTCAGCAACATATTTTCTTCCAATTCCTTATTTTATTTTTAGACTTTAGAAGTGTGTTTCAACGGCAAATATTTTGTGAAATTAAATGATTGTAGAGGATAAGTAGAGTGCATTATTATTGGTCTAACTTAGTCTTCCAATGGAACTCGACTGTAGGCTTCTTGAGACGTGAAGTATCAGAAACATTGATATTTATAAATAATTACTGAAATATTATAAAATCTTGACTTAAAAATATTTTTCTTTAAAGAAGAGAAACTTTGTTTTCACAATGGTGCAGCTACTTTTCCGTAATATAATCGCAGATGGGACGCAAGATACAAAGGGCGAAGAATCACTGGTCTAGTTAAAGGCAACATACAAACATGCAAAATACTCAAAATTCCGGTGCCCCGTAGCAGACATCAATCAAATTTCTTTTTAATATGATGCTGTGTTACAGTTTTAATAGCTATTTTAACCTTTTCCATAATATTCAAAACAAGACATACGTTCTATTACAAATCTTGATTTAAAAATTTTGATTTCAGAAGAATGAAACAGTCATTGATATTTCTGGCCTGAACTTTTGGCCAGACACGAACCTGGTAAACACGGCTGCACTGCTGGCGCGAGGTTCGGGAGAAAAATGCCACTCGGGCTGCGAATTCAAGAAGGGCATTTATGGCATGCGTTCCTACTTAGTGCTTAGACCGGCCATACTGACCAATATATTTCGTTACTTTATCTTACAAAATACTAGAATAACAGTCTTCGAAAAAATAAAAAAGGTAAATTTGCCCTACACAATACGTGAATTGACGTAGGAGAGAGCAGATATTTAGTTCCACTCATTCTGAATCTCAGCCCTTGGCAGAGGTGGGAGGTAAGAGTTCAGTTTATTCGCTGGCCCCCTTATCACTGGGGTAGAAATTTCCTCTGTCCTTGGAACAAAAGCCTTGGTGGCCCCTCAGCTAATTTGGAATTTTTTGACAAGAGAAAAATTCTGACAATGCCGGATATCAAACTCCGTACCGTCTAGCCCATAGCCTAATCACTGTATCCACTGCAACAATAAATCTCGTTTATTTTCTATTTGTTTCTTTCGATTCTTCCCACCGCTAATTCGTTGTTACCTAATCTAAGCAACTGATGACAACACATAGGTACACAGTCCAAAACAGTAAGCTGACAAATAGTGCACTTACTTATCCCGCTCAGCGCTGGGTAGTGATAGCTTTGAACGGGTCGATTTTATGTGCAAGGAGATCTGCTTTACATCTGACACAAAAATTTTAGTTAACTAAGTAAGTGACAATTTGTCGTATTTATGGAGATATTCAATAATCTTCTTAATTTTTAGGACATTCTACGTCAGAAGAAACCAATCTTTCATACATGATTATGTACGGAGAGGTCAGGATCCTCGCGCCTCTTTGCGACCTTCACAAGGCCGAGAAAAGCTTCAGGTAAGAGAGGTATATTTCTGCGTCACGACAGGACGAGGTGATAATCATTTTGTGGGAAGTAATTTTCGATGGGCGCCACTAGGACCGATTTCAAATTTGGAGTCAAATATAACTCTGTAATGGAAATTTTGCTACGATCATTACAAGGGCGTAATTTCTCATTTACATTCGGCGTTTATCTGATCAGAATCCTGTAATACGGAAGGAGGTTTCGCGTCGCCTTTGGCGGTCTGTCAGGTCAATTGCTTTCTCTCACTGCTTATTCATTCACAGTCACCCTCCGTTCTCCAAATTTACCTACGAGCAAAATCAAACTAGTAAAAAGTTTCTTTCCCATACCATTCGTCAACATCCGCCTTCAGCACTCAGTCAGTGTACAAGTGTTTTAAAACTGAGTGCTCAGCAAGCTACTTTGGGTAGGGTTCAGGAGATAAAGTCAAAATCAGAGATGTTACAAAGGCCGTGACATCTATTTGGAATGGGGACCCATAAATAGCGTACGATATATTAATGATAAAATCTCTTCAAAATTCAGAAGGACGACGCGAAAATAATGTTAAATTTTCTTGAAATTATTATGAGGTTTTTGGCCTCATATCATTGAAAGTAGCGGCATTTATTTTACAAACTTTACTTTCTGCTAACTGAACCTTAACTAATGTCATTTTTTTAAGGTTTAATGGGTACAACAAAGGTAAAAAAATCCTAAATGCGAAGAGCATGAACCCACGAACGCATTATTAGAATATATATATATATATATATATATATATGTGTGTGTGTGTGTGCGCGTGACAGAGGGAGAGAGAGCAAAATATCTGCGGCGTCACTTGTTCGTCTCCGTTCAGACCCGACGTTCATGATGGATAAGTATGGATATATATTATTTATTTATTTATTTATTTTGGAGCTGGAATATCCGGTGTTTGATTCCCGACAAGAGGCAACTTCGCTTCTGGAAAACCTAAATACCGACTTTGGGGTCCTGCAGCCGCCTGTTGAGTCCCCACTGTGAGCTCTTTTTCCCGGACGTTCAGCGGCTGGGGCATGAAGCTGACCACTCACCCCTATCTAGTGACGAGATCAAGATTAAGTGTCGCTATACTTGTATTCTCCAAGTGTGCCTTCATGTCGTGGGCATGGACAACTTTTCTTTGACCCGTAAACTTTTACTAAGCTTCCAACAAACTTCATGCACCGTTCACCGGTTTACCAACATTAAAAGACTGCTGAAGACTTAAGTCATTCTGTGACAAGAAATCTACGTTTAACTGGCACACTACAGTTACTTACTGACGTCACGGCCTTCTGCCACGTGGCTTCTCAAACGCCCTTCTGTCGTCTCCTCCTGCCTTGAACAGTAAAACCCCTGGATACACCTAGAGTGTACCGCGGTTCTAACCGTTCTTACTACTGAACAACCGTTGAATTTGAACAGCTAAAAACAATCTTCTTCATTTTCGTCCAATTTCTCGGTTCACTGTCTCTACGCCTGACAGAAGTCTACATGTTGCGGCCTTAATGCACAGCTGTGCAGCAGAGAAACTGTCATTTTACCTTTCTCAAAATCCATCTCTGCAGTTACCAACCCTTTAAGTTTCAAAAATATATCGGAACTTAGGTACTGTAAGTTCGCTTAAATATTCGTTATCTCAGAATTTAATTATCGATTACAAATATACAAAGGGAAAGGCAGGCAGACAGAAGGAGGATAGATGGATGGATAGATACGTAGGTACATAGATAAATAGGTGCATATATATATATACCTATTTATATGTATATATACACATATACATACGCATACAGAGATACCCATGAAAGAAAGTAAGAAAGAATAAATAGGAACAAAACGAACGGGAGAAAACATAAGAAAAATATATAAAGAATTAGGGAACGAAGGAAGGGAAGAAGGAAGGAAGGACAGAGAGAAAGAAAAAGAATGTAAAGAAGAAAGTTAATCTTTGAGTTTCGTAACCATAAAGGCCATTGCGTTTAAAACAAGTTAGCAGCATCACTGAGAAGTGAAAACGCGCCACGCTGCCCTGAATGGCAAGCAAAGACCGCGTGCTCTTGTCAAACAGCATTACACTAACCATGGCCTTAACTCTCAGCCATTGTGATTACGGATTCATGACGGCTCTCTATTAATGTAACGTATTTTCGGCGCCTCGGGGAAGGACGTGGCTTGAAAGAACGTAGTTACTTTTTCCTCTTTTTTAATTGAATATTAGTGGGTCATTAGCTTCATTCTGTAAAATAAGTATCAACCACCTCTTGGCAAGAGAGCAACAACCATGCATCAGACTTGTGTACTGAGGAAGTGACCTCTCTGCACCTATAGGTTCTACGGGAAAGTTGTTCATAAGTCACTGTCTCTGATTCAAAGTAGAAGGACTTAATCGTACTTTATTCATCATTTCATGGAATATGCTAAATTATGGATCATCACATCCCAGAAAGAAGCGTCCTTTGACAGATATTCCATCACTAATCTATGCGTGTGTATAGGAAGTTACATTAACTTAGAGTTGCTTGCGGTTGAGCGACGTAGGACGTGTCAGCTCGGCAGCGCTCAATCCTGCTTGTGAAGAAAAACTCGCTCATTGTTGAAAATGACCGTCATTTCTTCCAGGAAAATTTGAGTTTCAAAAATAGTAGTCCCATTGATGATGTAATTACTGCGCTAGGAGAGTGTTTCCTTACAATATTCCCGAGACCTCTGGTTTTAGGCGCCTTCGCAAAATGGCCAAAAGCGGCTGTTAACTTAATCGTGTCCGTCGGTCCTCCCGCAAGGAACAACTAGGATCTAACTAGACCTATTTCCATGAAATTTGATATTTGAGAATTTTCTCAAGATCTGTTTATATAAGTCAGGTTTCATTCAAGTATAACAAGAATGGCGGATACTTTACATGAGTACTTATGTCAATTTATGATAATATTTATTTGAATTCTTCTTATAACGCAAAGTGTTTCAGACAAAAATTGTAGAACAGCTCAAAACACATGTTTTATGTTCAGTAACTTTTTTCCGAAAATCATATTCTTATAAGATAATTTGGGAAAATATGGTACAGCCGGAGAGTCAACAGATGACAATTTAATATAGCACATGCGCTGTTCATGCTGGACAACTAAGGCCACAGAAATACTCAGAATATTTAATACTCTTGTTTTTTTCCATGGCAACAATAGGTATGCGAACGCGCCTTAATGTCACCTTATACATATATTGCCTGTATTGTTTAGCTATATGTCCCGTCCGTATCGGAAGAGGCTACATATGAGAACGGCCACAGCCGCACATGCTCCATTTCGCCTACACTAGAATGACTGGAGGAATGGTTGTATATCAGCACATTCTCCTGTGTCCGTTAGAAGTTACATTGTTCCCAGCCCCTGTACAGAGGGTCCTACACATTGGACAAGATTCAATTTTACACAATCAAATCCTAATTGAACAGGCCACAGAACCTCATCCGCGAAAACTACAGGTATTTTAATCGAGCAGGAAGTCTAGCACAAAGAGACGATGGAGGGAGGGGAGAAAAGAATTCAAAACGAGCTTTAAATGCTTAACAATATCATGTCCAGACGTAACAGATGAAAGATGATAATAATCAGAATGATATTTGACCGGGGATCGAAGTTTGATAAAAATCAATATTTGTTCTCTTGGGATATCATTGGTTTTACCATATCCTACAGAGAAGTGAAACTTCTCATTGCTTCTAATTTCATACAGCCAATACACAACCCAGCGATAGCTAATAGTGTTTTATACAACTAGTTTACTGAAAAATTAAATTCGATTTTAAGATGATCTCAAATTGAAAACACATGTTACACGTTCATTAAGGTACAAATAAGGCGTCTCTGCATGCATGACCCACGCCAAGCAAGTATATAATAGGATAAGAGATAAATGACTTATTCATAACACTTGATGAAGGTGAGTTGTCAGCTTCACGTTCTGGTCAACTTACACCCTAGAAAGCCCGAAGTCCTAGTAGAGAATTGTATAGGAGCCCCAGAACGGAGCTGTATGTGGAAACTAAAAGAAATAATATTAGCCTCTATAGGGAGTCAAACTTTTTTCTCATATTATTATATTATATTATATTATATTATATTATATTATATTATATTATATTATATTATATTATATTATATTATATTATATTATATTATGACGTAAGATTTGTAAGCAGCATGTAGGTCTTTACACATTTCTGCAAATACGTCGACCGTAGCAGCTGATGCAGGCTACAGCACGCTGTGTGCCATGGAAAGTAGACGGCAGATAGAAAGCGCAAAGAAGATAACCTGCTGAGACCCTGCACACAACATGCGTGAGTAACCCAGGCGAGTCGCCTTCACTTTCGATGCCATTCTTGTGTGATAGATGTTCGCTGTCAAAATAACCTGCTGTACTCATGTTTATGTAGTTCCTGTAAGGTTCGCACACCAACAATCGAATTATTTTTGACCACGTTTTTAGAGTAGTGACAAATTCATTTGTCATTTTAACGTACGGTAGAGACAAACTTTTCGAATTTTAAAGGAACAGACATCTAACAAAACAAGAAGTCATGAACGAATTTTTAAAACCTGATTACACACACCACGTTGGAAACAATACAACACAAGATTTCTAATGTTTGACATCCTGGTAATGTTGATAATGATGACGTAATGTGGAGACCTATGTGCCTCTGTCAATGCTTATTATTTGTATACTTTCATGTAGCACCGTGAAACAATGAACACACAATGCTCAGTTTTCATATCTTCTTTGTCTGCTGCATATCCCTGGACTAGTATTTATTACGAAAATTACCTACTTTGAGAAATGGGCAAAACCCACTTTAATTTGTTAAATTAACTACCATTAAAAAGCGGCGTTCTCCTTGGAGGTTGATAAGTATTCTTTCTAATCCGAAATCTCTCAAATTTCTGTCACTTTTCTGGCACCAAAATATTATTTATTGTGCTCATATTGTCTTCCCTCCTTATTATGATCTGACTAAATTCCTGTTTACACCTATTATCACTGCTACGTGATTCACATAACTCCTCCACTTATCTGCTGATTTGTTAACATTCAGAAGACTGTAATTGTGGTCAATTTACTACTGAAAATTGAACTCGGCGTAGTAAGTTAGAAATCACTTTTTCAAGTACTCATTATAAAATCAAATATTTTAAGCATTTATTAATATATGCTCAAAAGAATACTTATATCATCACGAATACTTATATTTTAATGACGCTTATTATTAACATATTCATCTATAATTTGGCGAAATAAAATTCCATCTAAATCCATAAGCAAATAATTCTCTCATGCCTGCTACTTTCTCCGAACAATTCTTTCGTTTGTATATAATATTAATAAGAGTTTAACAATATACATTGCACATGTCACTTCTGTGTTCTGTAGCATGAGTTGCGCATTACTTGGTAAATTCTTGTTCAAATATTCATTGCGATAAGCTCAAACGTTCTAAAAATTGTTAGACGAGCTTAAAAAATATTTAAACCTTTTTTTTAAAATTAATTTTACATAAGGAGTAATAAGACTGTATCCAGTGGCTTTGACAATGAATATCTGTCACGCAAGATTGCCATCGAAAGTGAAAAGGAATAGAGGGGGTATTCACGTGCATTGTGTGCAGTGTTTCTGTAGGTTATCTTCTTGCACTTTCTACACTTTCTATAACAAAAAATTGTGATGTATCAGATGCGCACTGTAGATACATTAGAAAAAGTAACGAATAAGGAGAGGTCATTTATATATACTTGAAAATGCCAAAAATATTTGCTTCTGAGTTTATTATAATTCCTAAAACAGATTTAGAGAAGTGACTGGCTACAGAATGAAAGAAATTATTTCGGCTCCAGGTAAGGATTTATTGTTTCTCAGGGCCATACATTATTAATTTTTGGGCTTTAACATTCCCCTGTGAGGTAAGAATCATTTCTTGGCTCCTTACGCAGGATAAAACAAGACTTACAACTTGGGACGCAGCTTATTCGAAAACAAGAAAAGTTCTCTTATTTGGAAGGACATTTATTTTTATGTAGTATAAAAATTATGAAATGCCGATATAGCTTAAAAAGTTTTGTGTGCTTGTATCGACTTGCGAGAAATGTATCGAGGAGGAAGCAAACTTTATCCTACTTTTATCCACAGTAAAACTTCGGAGCGTGCTCCTTTCCGGTAAAAACATAACAAGTTAGGCTCAGAATGCACGTACAAGATCAGGCTGTTCTCCGTGAAGAGTGTCCTTTTGTTCTATTGTAAAGAAAATTCCAATAATTCCAATATATCAGATCTCGCCATTTTCCCCAGTTATTTCATGCGTACAGGCCGACTTAATGTCTTTAAGTGGCATTCTGTAAAGGTGCAAAGTAGTCTAAAAACACGGTTTAAATGTGTAAAATTAAGCCGTAGACGTAGACCACCAAATTCATTAACCATAACTCTTTAGGTTTTCATTATTTTGAAGGTCTCGCCCTGTGTAAGTTTTATGCGCAATTTGACAACATAGAATTTTAGGCTTTTTTTTACATACTAAATAGAAAATCCTACACTGCGTCTTTTAGGTCTGTCCTTCTGTAGCCTTTATCAGTGTTCAAACCCTTTGACAAATTCAGTGTTTTAAGCGTGATTTCAGACTTTAGCCGTGATGTAGAGGAGATGTGCCCTCTTCTCGAATATTGCGCAGCGCAGAGTGGCACTTAATACTCTAGGGCGCGTAATGTCTCATAACAGCGCAGATCTCAGTAATTTAAGTTTGACATCAGTTAATTTCACTAAAATTTGTAAGTTCAGTTTCCATATATATTGATTTACAGTAACACTAGACTTAAATATTATAAATGGTCAATCCCAAGCATTCCATAGTCATTTCACAGCTGTTTTTGAAATTCGATGTGACAGACTATGAATTTTTCATTTCATTATTCCAATTTTTAATAGGGACAATAAACTGCCAAGAACGCCATTGGTAATTTTATGTACAGTACCATTCTACGGAGTACATACTTCAGCCTGGTCTGACATTACATGGAAATAAACTGAAATCGCTGACTTCTTAAAGCGGACATTTTTATATTTCATCCAAAATGTAAAAACGCAATAGATACCAGAAATTTTTTTAATCTTTATTCTATAATTTCTTGTTTTATTTTCCAAGACACCTTAAATTGCTCTCCTTTCTAATTTACTACTATTTTTTTTTCCTATGGAGCAACAGCCCCTAGTAGGCCAAGGCTCCTCATTATCGAAGCTTCACAATCACACCCAGCCACACCACACACGGTAGGACTCCTACCGACGAGTGGTCAGCCCGACGCCGAGACATCTTCCTTACAACACACAACACTCAAAACAGACGGACATTAATGCCCTCGGCGGGATTCGAACCTGCAATCCCTGCAAACGAAAGACCTCAGACCCACAGCTTTTTCCTTTTTACTACGCATAAATTTGCCTTTACGGTTGGAACATTTATGCTAAAATAATTTCTAATTGTGCTTATTTCCCAATGAAATAATGGGGTATTAAATAAAAACAGGCTATAATCGCAACTCCTCCAAAGCGTCCAAACCGGTTATGAGGCAGTACACAAGATATAAAATGTGGCTTTGTCCCATTGCGACACGCCTGACCTCAGCTTCAGGATTCACCAATGCTTTGACGCCAACCCTGCCACCTATTCAATGAGTACCGTGGATCTCTCCTGGAACAAAGTGGCTGGAGCGGGAAAATGACCATCCAATCCATCGCTTTCTGAGGTGAAGTAAGAGATGAACTATACTTCTCCCCCTGTCTACCTTCACGGCATGGACAGGAAAAATTTTACCTTTCAATTTTATTATTGTAAACCTCCAATCAGTAAGAATTCCTAATCCATTATTAGCGTACACTATCACATTTACCTAATCTGAGTACAAAATTGTGTATTAAAATAAACAGATGAGAGAAGTTTTTACAACTTCAATGCAATAATTCTTAGAGATGAAGGTGGATGACAAGAGCTATAGGCCTAATATCCTTCCCTGGTAGCTAGCAGTGTACTCAGAACGTAAGATTCATTCCTTGGTAATTGCCAGTTACATAAAAACTTGTGGTTATGCCCGTCAGAGCGTATAATGGCGATTTCCAATACCTGTCGCAGTTTTTATTTCATAACAAAATTTTTTCTCGTCACAGAATTTCATAATATGTTGTTAAAATAGTCTGTGAAGATTCAAGTCTCCCGAGATATGATACCGTGTATATTGGTGAAGATTCACCTATCTTCCAGAGAAGCTTTCTTACTCTATCTTCAGGAGCCATATAGACCAATAGCTATTGCCTGCTGCATTCAACTTCAAGAACCAAGTAGTTTGGGGGATATATAAAATTACTAGGAACTACTTGGATCCAGACATGCAGAGGCAAAAAGCTACTACAAACGCGAAGATTGACTTTTACCTATCGAAAGTCAGAAGAGTATTTTCTTATGTGGAGTATAGTTTAAGTATTTTGAGTATGTATAAAATGGGAAACTGAAGACAAAATTACACTGAAAGTGGAGGAATTTCAGTCGCTCAGCCCCTGAAATAGTTGGGTGAACTCTCTAGCTTCAAGACACAGACAGACACGGCGCCGGTTATACTGTTTGTTTATATATCTTTCCTAATGGTAATAGATGTGTCCACGCTATCTAAAGTGTAGATCTTGGGCAGTACCCTTGCTGGGATTGCGGGTTAAAATACCTCCGAAGGCACAGATGTCTATCTCTCGTGAATGTTGTGTGTTGTCAGGTAGAGGTCTCTACGTCGGACTATTCCCTCGTGCAGAGGAGTCCTGCCGAATGTGTGTGTGAGCCACTGTGTGTGATCAGGTGCAACAATAACCCTACACCTACTTATTGTAGGTGTAGAGGGTTATTTAAGAAGTCAGATTAAGAAATAAAGAAAGAAGAAATTTAGGTCGCGAAATGAAACGGAAAAAACTTTGCTGAAAGAAAATTCGACAACCTAAATTTAATTCCTTCGCATATGTCATTTTTAAGGGAATGGGAGTTCCATACAACGAATTACTTCATTCTGGGATGACAACCTTTGAGATGCCAAGGACGTAAATATTTAGATAGGGGCGTCAATTGTCAAGTTATCGCTAGGAGCCTCGCTTTGCATTATCGGCAGAGTGACCTATCTCTTTTCAGATACAACGGAGTCACAGTTTTGAAGCAAAATACGTTCAGGGTCAGTGCTTAAGACTGGACTACAGTGAAATGTTTATCGATGATTATGTCTGAATAAATTGAAATTACTACGACGGAATCGAGTAGCTTCACAATGCGGGTATGAAAGGTTACTGCTACACCATCATGCTTGGTTAGTGACGTGTGTCTGCCCTGAATACGTGTTTCAGACCAAAAGAGAGGGAAATTAGCATCGCTCTTATTTGTTAATATTACTTATTAGGAACCAAAAGATCTCGCTTACAGACTAGCCTCAATTTTCATGGTTTTTCTCACCAACTCTCAGAAAACATTGAAATGCTACCCAGAAGCATGGCAGGTTTGTTTCCTTTCTCATCCTTTCCAATTCATCATTTCCAGTCTTATAATTCTTCGCTATATAAATTAACTTAATTAGAAGCATTGTTAAACAACTCAATAATAAATTAATAAAAAGTAAAAGCATGTGCAAACTAAACCATTTATTAATTTATTTACCAGTACGAACATTTTTTATTTGAGGGAGAATATTTGTACAATATGTAACCTAGTGCAAGAGATTTGACCCTTAGACGGCGGTGAATAACCACACTATGATCTTCCGAGTTGTGGCAGTGTAGTCTAGTATGCACTTGGCGGCGTTTCGTAGGAAATTGCTGCCTCCTTCCTTAGGGTGCGTGAAGATGAAGGCAGCATATCCCTCCGAAACGTCTGCTAGCCCACTTAGGACACTACGTGCCATAACACACAACGCTTTCATCTAAACAGGTTAACTGTTGTGATTATACTGGATAAATATATCCCAGGCTCTACAGAGCAAGTCCGTCGTAATCACTAACATTTCCACGCACTCTGCAACAAACATGCGTCATACAAATTATAAAGACAACTTTCTCTCCTTTCTTTCTGAAAAGAACATTTTCATTTTACCCAGCTAATAATATTAATAATAATAATGGTGGGGGGGGGGGAGGGACACGCGGTGGCGCACTTGATTCAGGCACTGCACTACAAGCCGCCGGTAGTTCGGGATTTCAATTCCCGCTGGTGTCATTGGAAATTTTCATTGACTTAATTCTTTCGGCCGCACTATGGTCCTGGGGTCCACTCAGCCTCTAACAGCAATGAGTACCAGGAATATTTCCTGGAGGTAAAGACGTCCGGTGCTTAGGGCTGACAGCCTTAACACCTTCATGTGCCGAATGTCTGGAAATCTGGAAACCTCAACTTCATGGAAACCTCAGGGTCTGTACAGGGATAGAATTGCCTTTTTAGATATTGTTACTGGGGTAATACGAACAGGGATGAAAGTATTATTCGAAAGTCACACACGAAGGTGTATTGGCTTAACGGTTATTTAACACATATGACAGAACTCTACAACTTTCTCTCATCTACGAACTACATCACTACGTATATTTAGTTGGGGTGTTGACATGCCATGAGTTCTTCCGGATAATCTTTACTCTGTGCCACTTTTGACGCAACAATTACCATCAGCACGTTCAAGAGTGTTAATGCCTCCTCTAAACACACCACCATCACTACCTACATCACCACACAATTTTAATTGCTTCAATTTCTTAAACTGATGTCGTCATATTTACCTTTCGGACATGCGATAAAATCATCAAAATTCTGCGCGTGTTTTTAGCTTTAGTTTGTACCTGGATATCATGGCTTCACGTCTCCTTTTGTGACAGTTTTCGGGTTCGATATCAGCCTCATTAATAACATTAGCAATAAGGAGCACTTCCTAGCTAATCACATAAATCCTAGTTCCATACTGCGTTGTAGGCCTATGTCTAGCCCAGCACACTTACAAGTGTTATAAAATTTCACCTTACAACCTGCCATGAAAGGCACAGAGGGGGAGTAGAAGTATAGCTAGCTCTACTCTTTCTTTGACCACGGCGCTATATGGGGCGGGCGGTCAAGGTCACGCCCCGACCGTTTTGCCCCTGGCAAAGATACCGGGTACGCATTTTACAGGAGGATGTTTGGGTCCTATGCCCAGTCTGGACGGGTGGTAAAAACTTGCCTCCACAGGTTTCGACCCCCAAACCGTCCAGCCCGTAGCGAGTCGCTATACGGACTATACTATCCCAGCCCACCCTACTAGTGTTACAGTTGTTATAATTAATTTTTGTGAAAACCCATTAATGAAGTGTATATTCCGCTTACGTATTGAATCTGCCAAGTATACCCTCAAAAAATCGTATTGCCGTTCTAATTTTAACAATTAAATTACAAACAACATTTCACACGCAACGCGCGCGCGCGCGTTGCGTGTGTGTGTGTGTGTTTATTATGTGTGTACATGTGTGTGTGTTTATGTGCGTGTGTGTGTTTATTATGTGTGTACATGTGTGTGTATGTGTGTGTGTGTTATTATGTGTGTACATGTGTGTGTATGTGCGTGTGTGTGTGTGTGTGTTTATTATGTGTGTACATGTGTGTGTATGTGCGTGTGTGTGTGTGTTTATTATGTGTGTACATGTGTGTGTGTGTGTGTGCGTGTGTGTGTGTTTATTATGTGTGAACATGTGTGTGTATGTATGTGTTTGTGTATGTGCGTGTGTGTGTGTGTTTATTATGTGTGTACATGTGTGTGTATGTGTGTGTGTGTGTGTGTGTGTTTGCGACTGCCTTAGTATTACGGTTTTTTTACTTACTGACATCAAAATAATAGTTAAAGAAAGATTTCGACTCCTTTTCAAGTTCATGTTTCGTGTCCGACACAAAACCCTACATTTCTACTCAAATCGATTACCATAAATGGTTTCAAGACACTATAGGAAATGACACTAGTGTCCCTCCCACAACAAAATTTTGCGTTTCTACCATGCAGTCATTTTTAATTTTAAGAAATGGAGATTATGGCATTTTATTACTTCGATTGGCATAACTTCTTAAGAGTTTATGAAAATAAGTCATTTTGTTCAATAGTTGAACTGGGAGGGCATAGACACACACAGAAAGCATAGTGGTCACATACATGTACAGCTGCTTCGTACTTGAAGTAAGGAAAGTATGGTAAACAATATTAACACTCCTGTCAACAAAATAAGTAATCACGTAAAGAACGGAAAACTGGCCATGTTCAACATACTATTGATAGTTACGTATTACTAACTTTTTTACTATGGCGCAACAGCCGTTAGTGGACCAAGGCCTCCTCATGATCGAAAATTCATGATTACACTCAGGCATACCACACTCGGTAGGACTCCTCTGGACATGTGATCAGCCCGGCGCAGAGGCCTCTACCTAACAACACAAAACACCCACAAGAGACAAACATTTAAGCCCCCGACGGGATTCGAACCCACAACCCCAGGAAGCGAGCGACCGCAGACCCAGGCCTTAGATCCCGCGGGCGCTGGGATCGGCAATTATTATTAATAGTCCCTAGAAACCAAGACATTTGATACCATAAAATTCGGAGTCGGTATAGTGACTACACCACGGGCTAAACCAGCCGGATTTCGATTCCCAATAGAGACAAAATAATTTCCTCTTCTCCAAAAGGTCCAGATCGGTCAGAAACGCACCCAGCATCGTACTTAAGAGTATTGGGATCATTTGGAGGTAAAGCGGCCGGGGCGTGAAAATGACTACCCTCTTTCTTCAAGTGCCAAAATTAAGAATGAGTGGATTTATACCTCCATTCCCTCTGTATGCCTTCATGGCGTGGACAGAGAAAACTTCTCTTATATAAAAATAAGAGCTGCAAGTTATTAAGTCTTGACATACCTATACATCAGGACGACTTGATTTTTAAATATCCGGCAACGTATAATTCTCATTATTAAAAATTAATTAGTTTTAAGCGTTTGTAATTGGTGGGACACATTCCTCTTCTCACGGTCGTCTATTACAACATAAGTTAAAATCAGAACGGAAATATCAATGTTTGTAAGTGAGATTTCCTGCGGGTGGGTTGGGAAATGAAAAACTTTAGACTTGTTTTTTGTTGTCTTGAATTTTGCTGCCGCATCTAGAACGGCTCCGAGGCGCAAAAACTGTCCCCGTCAAAAAGGAACCGGAGACTAGTGGTAAAACTGCCCGTGCGTGAAGTCTGTCACTCGGTTCCATTTAGTGTCGAGGTTAAGGATGGGAGAAAGTGTACTTCCACCACCCCACACTTTATGGCGTCCTCTTACATTAATCACAGCAACATTTTTCAATGTTATGGTGCTTTTCATTATTCAGAATATTTTGGAATAATCATATTCTAAGGAAATATTCAAACAGGAAGAAGCAGATTCAGGTCTCCTTGTCGTTATACGCCCTTCAGACGTTTCGAAGAAATTTGATGTCATCTTCAGGGTCAGGCAGCTCAAGAAGGAAATGAAAGTAATTCACCCCTTCGAAAGATCTGTCATTATTTAACAGTCGGTGCAAAGTAACATCTCTGAAGACCTGAATCTTCATCAGCATCTCTGACGGAACCTTCAATCCCGCACTTCTATACCAAGAATTATGTAGGATTGGCAGTATATCTCTTCCAGAAGGCGAATTATAAAACACTTCTTCTGTCCGGAATGAAATAAATTATTAATAGTCACTCACAGAAAATAAGTAAGGCTAAATTTCAAAGCAATTGTAGATAATAGTGTAAGAATTTTGAAGTTTAAATGTTACATGTATCTTCTCCATTTCCATTTCAGTTGTGATTACACTGCTCCCTGAAATCATTTTAAATTCATTTCTTTAAATATATTTATATCTAGGACTAACAATCCATTTTCTACAATTCCTCTTCAGTTACCTTTTCCATGCTCTGTTGAATGTTTTTTACTTTATTGCTTTAAAAATATCATCGATTCTTGTACCTAACTATCCTTCTAATTATTTTTCGTACTCTTCTGTCCTTCTATTCATTCACTACTAATAATGCTACTAATATTGGCGTGTTTTCAAACGTTTCTAATAAACACACTAACAAACTGGATATGAAATAAGCTAGTCACATGTAGATGTTATATACATACCATATACACAATACTTGTCAATTTTTGGCATTAACATTCGGCATTGGCTCAGGGATGACTTATTTACTCTTTGTTAGCATTTAATGTCACACAAACTCACATTTTTGTTATGGGTCTATTTTAAACTAAGCTTTGTTCAAATTTTGCATAATATAATACAGCTGTATCACTTGATGTTCAACAAAGATATATCAAATATGCAACGAGTTTCATTATCATAATATCTTAAACGACATGCAGTTCAGCACAACAGAGCAATTGCCCATACAGTCATGTACAGGGTCAATATACCTCTCTGTCATGCCTGCCACATTGTCGTCTTTACGACGTGGTTCCGGTTGACGATCCTCGAATTACCAAATCAAAGATCGGTCCCTAAGTCAGTAGCGCAAAGGTGTAAATTGTCGCGGTTTGGTAGGACACAAATTCTAAGACTGACTTCTCTCATTACCAGCACATTTAGTTTCTGAAACTGACAAACTATCTGCAATTTTATTGCCACTTACAATATGTGCTTTACTTTAAAATGATGTTTCTGCGACCGCTATTGCACTGCTTTCTGCCAAGGCGCTCGCATCCTTCTGGTTTCAGGAAAAGTAAGTACAACGTAATTCTGTATAGTACAGTCCTTGCTGAGAAGTTAATGTTTGTTTAGTAGTTTGTTAGTAAAATAAAAGAAGCCTCATTTTTATGGAAAAGGAAACCACATTACTGCGTCCGTTAGGCCACACTTAAATTAGTATAAGTGTCATACTCACAGGAAACTCCGGGGCAATTAATCCCGGTAGAAATATTATTATACAGGGTGTTTCACGACTTTAGGGCATAACTGCAGGAGGTGATTTCCTAGGTCTCTGTGATCAAAAAAATTCATATAAACATGTGTCCGATTTTGGACGGTTACGGAGTTATGACCGTTT
>Ga0123352_10006533_pt1 | contig 17848 bp, 8 predicted proteins | sample TergutLab28metaG_FD_89700 | JGI IMG/M metagenome (GOLD analysis project Ga0123352, IMG submission 89700) | Labiotermes labralis P1 segment gut microbial communities from Petit-Saut dam, French Guiana - Lab288 P1 | ecosystem: Host-associated > Arthropoda: Insects > Digestive system > Gut ... | reverse complement strand
TGTGTGTGTGTGTGTATTGAGATGATATTTCTGACTCTAACAGACCAAGTCACAACTCCACAAATTCTGAACCTGGAATTTCCTTTGCGAACTTGGGGCCCGAAACAGATATGCGAGTAAAATAAATTGAAAATTACTAAATTTATTTTAATTAGTTTCCTTCACGTAGGCACTAAACATTTCCACTGCATTATTTTTAGGACCTGGAATATCTCTCATTTATTCCCAACACAATGCAGATCACTTCATTATTCCTTCGTCTTTAGTTCGTAAGATATAAAAGTTTATTTTCAAACACGCGCAAACGATTTAAGCCAATTTCTGAAGATTTACCCCTGTTCTCAGTGGCGTTGTTGAATTCCATACTTCAGTAAAAAATTACGAATGAATGATTGGTAAAAATGTTACAAACCTTTGACGAATTACTTTTATAATTCGCACATTACGTCGTGGCATTACAGAAGACCACCAATAACTGTCCAAAGTCATATGAAGATTTATCAATAACCAATCTAAACTGAGATAAGAAATTGATTTAGATGGACTATATATAGTATGGAGTTTATAGCAACAAGCAAAGAGTGTGAATGACTCTGGAGCATCAATAACACTGTTCAACAAATTTTGGATGACTGAATGTTATGGATAAGTGAATATACTGTCTTTATGTATTTCAGGGCCGCAGAATAGGAAAATAGTTCTAAAATTCATTGGTTAGGTTTGTTTTCGAGATAATAACACTATCATAGTTGTATGTACAATAAATATGAATAGAAAATTATTGACCTTAATGACGTGTCCTTTTGTCCTGTCGATGGTATTTTGTTTTAGAAGCATCCCTTTTCATCACCCAGCAATAATCACCTAACATGGCAGCGCTCATTTCCCTTTGTGGTGTAGTAAATTCCACTGTTGTAAACTTGATGCCAAAAGTTCTGCCTTATTTTTGGGAAGTTCTCCATCCCTGATGAGATCATTGAGCTCGCCTTCTGTGATCGTATGATTGAAAGAGTCTGTGCTTGGCAAGTAGTCTGCATCTCTTAAAGCTGATGGCTGCTGTTTTTCGCTGTTTGATGAAACACTGTCTTCGTCTTCAGAGTACTTAGCAAAATTGTCCGAAGGTTCAGGAACAGGAAGTCCATCGCCATGAGGCACAGGCCGAATTGCTGATGGTATGTTCGGATACAAAAGTGTTGATCTTTTCTTCATGAACATACCATTTTGAACAGGGAGCGCCATACAGAAATAACAGTCAGTACTGTGGTTGCTAAGCACACTCCAAACCATGGCCACTCCAAACGGCATACAGCGTCCTTTACCATTAACCTACGTATTGAGTTTGGATGAACACGAAGTGCAGCACACGTGTGGTGCCAATTTTTTGCCCTGGTCCCCTATCTTACAGCCGAAATACAAGAATTATGCCTTTTTTATTGTTGGAGTAATACAACACTTCCTAGAGGCAAATATCACTTCTCCGCAAATGTAGTAGAAGTTGTTCGGGTTATTTACGCACTTCTGGGACATTTTGATAAATATACTACACAATATATGACAGTAGAGTGCCAGCTGAAACTGTCACAACTAAATTCTCGTGAAAGAACTTGTGGACACCATCTACAGTACGACCGCTTTCGTACAACACTTAATAAGAACTGAAGAGAGTTGACAGGCAACAGTTTTATTGATCACGTGACCAACACCTGCAGCGACGATAGTCGATCATGTGATTTCACTGTGGTATGAGAATTACGGCACCCGCTTAGAGTGTTGCCAACTTTTGAAGACGGAGAACTAATATTTGAAAAAAGTGAAATTTCAGGCCATAACTGTAACTCGAAAACTAGAGCTAAGCTGAAAATCTCTATGTAATTTTCGAATTCAGCGGTCTCAAATTAGTAAAGTTTAGCTAGTCTCGTTTCCATAACATTTCGTGTGTTGAACAGTGTAACTGATGTAACTGATGTAACTGATGTAACCCTTACTCCACCGCCGTCATTCAAACCAGCCCATACGGTGTTACATCAAGGAAGAGCCGAATATTCATAAACAACACTGTAAGAACACGAAGTCTCACATTTGGGAGGCTATTACCAATATTTGTAAAATCCCAAGGGAGCATAATTTTTTTCTCACACGGTACAATCACCATTCGTTGCGCCCTATCATTGTGGCCGTTTTATCGATTTCCTGCCAGGCTTCCGGCTATTTGAACGGCAGAGAATTTTCACGTACAATTATATATTCTAAAATATTTCAAATGCACTTTTGGCTAGGGGATTTTTAAATTTTTCTTGGCAGATTTGCCTGCAGTAATGTTCATGTTTACACGTCAGTGTAATATGTATATTGGGAAATTATCAGGTGTTTCTTTTGATTTACCTTCAATGAAACTTCATAAGTCACAGAACTTTTGTAATAAAAATAGAAAACGAAACATGAACGAGGTTTCTACTATCAAAGTCATGACTATGCCTAAGATGGTGAGAGGGACTTACTTCTGTGAAACAAATGTGTTCCATTTGTGACAATATTAAAGCGAAATTATTCATGATTCTATTAAATTTGATGTAAGCTCGAAAAGGAATCTCTCGGAGTTCAAAGGTTTCTAACTTCAGATCTGTCTAGGAGAATAAACTGTGACAATTCGCCTTCGTGAAAAAGAGAAGTATCGCGGACTGTTACTGTCAATAAGTAACAAGACAGGCAATGTATGTAGAACGTAATATTGGGGCGCGTTCTTGTAACCATTGTTGCAGTGGAAAAGCAAGGAGTATTACACAACCTGAGTGTGTGTATTTGTAGTGTTAGTTATCCAGGATGAAATGCGTATGCGCCATGCTCTCATCTGTGACTTGTCCAGCTGTAAAATATATTAATGCAGCACGATTGTCGAAAAAAAACCCGTTATTGAACATTAAATATGTGTATTGATTTCCTCTGCAAGTTTTTCCGCAATATTTCTCATTCTAATATGAACTGGGCGAGATATGATCAAAAATGTATACTGATCTTCACGTAAAGTACTCTTTTTTCTTGTCATATTTTAATGAATGTTGTCTTTTTTCGACATATTTTCAAAAAAATTGAAATATCAAATTACACGAAAATCCGTCCAGTGGGAGCTGAATTGTTCCAGGCGGACATACAGATGGACAGATAGATGGATGGACGGACGGGCAGACGAACAGACCGACAGAGAGAGAGGCGGACATGACGAAGCTGTTAGTCATTTTTCGTAATTTAGCGAACAAGTCTAAGAATACGCGTATACGTGTATTATGTGGGCTTACAAGAAGGAGAATAAGGCTCCAAGCAACATTCGGCTGCAGTATAATTTAGCCAGACACCTCCAAAATCACCTGCACAACTCGCAACTATTAGTGGATACAAACGCAAACCATAGTAGTATTTCGCGCCTTTGTAACAAGAGGAACATACATGGATCAGAAATATAAGTAACCGACAGTACTACGGTTCATTCTCACCAAACTTTTGTTTTATGTGCAAGGACGCATTCTTTAACACAAATTAATTAAAGTTCAGAAGCAATGAACTACTACTTTACCTTAGATCTACGTTTCTACGTCTTCAGGTCCGCGCTCTTTGCATGCTCTGGCTGCTCCCGAGGGTTGGAAATGAGATTTCGGGTTCCTACAGAGAATTCCGGAAGGCGACAAGATGTGATAAAAAGACAAAGGAATTTCTAGAACGTCTCAGAAGCAGCAGGAAACCAACAAAGGTGGGTACTGACAAAACTATTTTTGGTTTGAATGGTGGATATTTCGAGAATTTGATCAAATAACAATCTTTGGTTACAGACATTTTCGAATTTTGATATTCATTTTCATAAAGGTAGATAAATAAATAACTAAATAGAGAGTCAGTTATCTAATCATATGGCTGGGTGGTTATTTAGTTCGCTACATCGTTAGCTGCTTGTCTAACCAGGAAATTATCTGGTCCGTAATTATATAACCAGTAAATAAATTACCCCTGCCTAATCTACTATATACGAGTATATGACATAAAAATATCTTTAACATTTATTTAAGTTCCTCGATCATTTTAATGCAGTTATAAATTGCATAATGACACATTAGTGTGAAGATTACTCACCTACGGAATGTGACACCGTGTGTTCACTTCGACATATACCAAAATTTGAAACAAATTTTCTGTTATTGCCATCAGCGTTAAGTCCCTTGTATCCTGATGCCGGTGGCAGCAAATATCTCTGGAAATCTTAGTAAATGACCAACTTAATGCAAAATTCTTGTTTTATAATAAGTTTATTATATTCCTCTACATGTTTCGAGCACTATTGTGCTCATCATCAGGAGGTCAAAATTGTATTATACAGCATCTAGTATCATCACACTCCGTAGGTGGCCCGTCCGGTGCACAGGTTGGCACAGCCACCTACGGAGTGTGATGATACCAGATGCTGTATAATAAAATTTTGACCTCCTGATGATCAGCACAATAGTGTTCGAAACATGTAGAGGAATATAATAAACTTATTATAAAACAAGAATTTGTGTATTAAGTTGGTCAATTACTAAGATTATACTGAGATGCACGGTCAGCAAAACATAAAAAAAAGTCTCTGGAAAGTCGCTACACTTCTACGAGACCACAGGGCATCACATTTATCGTCTTACGAACCTCTCAACGAGGGTGTGTGTTCGAAAGTCGAACACATATTTTCTAAATGCCACATTTTCTATTCTGTCCACGTCACAGAATTTGAAGTTCTGTTGCTATAATTACATACCAATTATTACAAATGTATACATAGTGTTGCACATATAATCACACTTCATACGATCACATGCGGACCCTGTCCTTTTGTGTTACTAAATAGTCAAGACATTGAAAAACACTTCGGAAAAATCTTGCAATACTGTAAATTAACTTCTATTTGCAATGGAATATTTTAAAATGAATTAAACCAAAATATGCATTACGTCAAGAAACAACTCCTAATAGTCTTATTTTGTTACGGCTTCAACATGTTTCGGCCCTTAAGGGGCCTTTATTAAGGATACAAAACAATTCTAAGGAGACGTGAATATAAATACAACATTAGGTATACAAACTTTTATGAATCCTTAATAATGGTCATTTAAGGGCCGAAAAATGTTAGAGCTTTAACATAATACTTACTTACTCCATGGTGCAGAGTCCTTCTTGAGAAGCTAACTGGTTTGCAGCTAGTCAAGAAATTCCTTCATTTCACGGAACCCGAAGGTTCATTACCGCACTCACAAGCGTCCGTCACCTGTCTCTATCCTCGACCAGCCCAATCCAGTCCATATACCCACGTCCCACCTCTTGCAGATCCATCCTAATATTATCCACCCATCTACGCCTAGGTCTCCTCAGTGGTCTCCTTCCCTCCGGTTTCCCCACCAAGACCCTATACACCCCCCTCTCCTCACCCATACATGCCACATGCCAAAGAGCTTTAACATAATATAAATTATTAGGGATTTCCCCTAGACCCAGTGTATTTGTTGATTTAATTAAATTCATCAGTTACGATTGATAACCAGATAACCAACAAAATGCAACTATTTTGATTTATTTACTTTAATCGGCTCTACATGTTTTGGGCGATGTTTTCGCTTGTCATCAGGAGCGTATCACTGTAACTACAGCTTCTTGTTATGTCCACCGATGCTGCTGCTGGCTGGTTTTGCGTTTATGCTTCTGATGATGGGCGGAAACATCGCCCGAAACATGTAGAGCTGATTAAAGTAAATAAATCAAAATAGTTGCATCTTGTTGGTTATCAATCATAATTGTATTAGCGATGTACGGAAACACGAACATTAAAATCATCAGATTTCTAGCGAAATTTTTAGGTCTTCCTAGGAACTACATTTAATGGGATGCACGGTGAAAATTGGTTTCACAGCAAAACGTAATTGGAAGAATGGATGAACCTTGAAATTAAATTTGTGTTTCAATAAGTTATATTGGAAAAACATCAACTGAAAATATTCCCCATTCCTTATGACTCTCGATAATAAACGTACAGAATACTTAAGTGCAAAGAAAGGACGATCCCACTATATGTCAATTTATATATTCAGTTTCAATTTTGAACACGCTGTTATTTTCATAATTGCTACACAGCAAAGCACTTCACGTTAATATTGAACGATATCAAATAAGTAGGCATACATTAATGGCAAAGATAAAATAATATAAGACTCAATCATCTACACTTTTATGTTCAAAAGTTTGCAGAAAAACCGTGCAAAAATTACTGCCACTGGAGCAGATTTTGGAGGGAAAAAATTAGGTTAGGGGTGCGTAGAAGAAGAGCTTAAATCTAATCACGAATTAATGTTATGTTGAACACTGTTCAGTGCCTGAAGCACATTTGTTATAAATTAAGTTTAGAAGTACATACGAAAGTCAGCAAAGGTTTTTATTTGATAAACGGAATTTATTGTCTTTAATGATAAATAGATATAGAAAGTGCCCATTATTGCAGAGGAGAGACACAACTGGATATGAAATTTGCATTTCTTTCTTGGTGATAACTTGGCACAGTTGATGAAACCGTTGGCCGTCAGAGCAGAGATACAAAATGACACAGAATTTTAGTTTTTGTCCCGAAAGCAGGACGACACTGAAGATGAAAATTATTGCCGTTAAAGAAGAAACAAAATTTAACTTAGAATATGCAGTTTTTTCCAATGAAAAGACAATAATTATGATGAAAATTTTTTATCGTCAGAGACGAGACACAATTTGATCCAAATTGTGAATAGCTGAACCGACGACAGGTTGATAGTGGCGATGAAAAAGATCGCCGTCAGTCAGACCTGCAGGTTACCAAGCGCGGTGGGTGTGAATCGAATTCACAAAATGCTGACTGTTGCAAATAACGGAAGCTGAATATGCTAGAAATTACTCACACAGGACGTGGCCAATTTCAAGTCTCAGGTCCTTGAGAGTAAACCAACGACCCATCCATATACAAATTAGTATGCCCCTCTTTACCGAAGTAGCGTTTGTTTGTTGTTCTGAAGCCGCAGTGGAATAGACCTACAGGGACGAAAGTTCCTACCAACTCATCTAGTCTCTGGGCGGCTTCAGGGAGCAGAAGCTCTTCCAGTACAAAACAAAAGGTTCCAGATAATGCTTCTTGGTTTGGTACGCATTCCATCACACAGTAAGAATGTGGACCTCAACTCCATCTCATTCTCCAGTGAAAGAAAACAAGTAAAGTCAAGGGTATTGGTAAAACTAGGAAGGGGGTTCTAATGGTTTTTATATCTCCCTAGGATGCAATATACGCCAGCAGAAGCAGAACATGCTAGGTCTCTATAGTTACAAGATAACCCTCTCCCCCACGCACAGTAAGTAGTTTATGGGTTTAATTTTCCTGCCCGTTCAAGCAGTTCAAGCAAGCTTACTTGCTGGTAGATGTTAAGCGAGACAATATGTAATGTAAAACCTAAAGAGTAGTTAGTATACTGTTGGTCCAGACTTGTAAGTCAGAAACCGCGGGTGAATAAAGCAGCCGAGCGATGGTAGTGCGCAGGATTACAAAGAGGTTCTCTTATTGTAAGTTATTAGTCGGCTTGCATGGGGGATCTAGTGGAAGAAAACAGTGTATGTTAGCAGCCTGTTAGTAGCATTTGAACAAATACACTTTCCTTATATGAACGAAGAAGCTTAAAATAACAATAGAAACGCGCTTTTAAATAGTAATATTTAAATTATTATTTCTTTCTAACGAGTTCTATTACGACAGACTGGAATAAAAATATCTCTTTCGGAGTATTATTGAGAAGGAAAGTAATATTCAATTGAAACCGACGAAAATAGATCACCAAGAAGCGAGCCGGATTGATGTGGGTCGCGTTAGCACCCAGTGCAATGATCTTCATAACACAGTAATTAACCTTCTCTTTACATAAAAGTGAATTTATGTAGACCTCAGCAGATGTTCGCTTTACAAGAAATGTTTTGCCATGGAGTTGTATCTTCTACTCTGAACACGTATTGCTGATTACGTGTGTGATTAGAGGTTCTCGCAGCACCGAATATACTGCCGTCTTCAGGCATGTTACATGATGTATGCGAGATTTCAGACTTCCGCCGAAGTATACATGAGGTATCCCCTCTTCCGGGATGTTACCCAGTCTATATTTGTATTTGTTTATCGAATATGTGGGACAGCTTTTCTGTCTTTTGGATTGATCGACCCTTGCAGACTGGATGACTAGGCTCACCCGAAACGTCGGTGAACAAGAATTTTTCGTATAAGACATCCAGTTGATTTCGTTAAACTAAAAGATAACAAAATAATTTATGGTTTCAGCAAACACAACAATATAATATATTATTTTAACTTTATGACATATTGCGGTCGCTTGACCATAATCAGAACTTCTTCACAAAACTAATTGCTAACCTTATTCTAAATTCTGTAAAGATGGCCTGATGATGGTGAGGTGACCGATATATGTCATTGAGATAAAATAAAAAAATATATTGTTGTGTTTCGCTGAAAATAGAAATGATTTTGTTATCTTCTAGAACAGTCAGCAATATACGTTGCGTAACAACTCAGAAGAGCGAATACATCATTTACACCATTTAATTTGGTAACAATAAACACGATGTCATGTGCCTGACGACTGTAATCTTAACAATAGAACGTCTGGAAGAAGGAAGACCTGGACGACCCAGAAAAAGCCGAATATAAATCGACTACTTTTATTACAACTGAAGTGCAGTATGACTGGTCGTACTGTGGTCTGTTCAAAGGTCCTGAATAACAGAATAAGGGGCATTTGCTGAATGTAACGTCTGTAATGTCCACTGTGTATGCTGATACATCAGCTTACATAAGCAGGATGGGGGGAGGGGTGTTGTCGCAGGTGTCGTGTGGCGTTATAGATACGTCATAGCTTCACAAAACGCTTATTACCAGCACTCCACCCGTTAGCCGTTGATATGGATAACACGTAAGCACCAGCAGGTGCTGACCGGCTGTGGATAAAGATATTACACTCATCTGCTTACGGAATGGAGGGGTCTGCTAGCTTGAATAGGCCTGAACCTCCGTTTCCCGCCTGGTATGAAATTCTTCATTGTTTTCTGAGGCTGGAAATTACTGTGAAGTATCGAGGGCAAGTATCACTGTATTGGTAAGTAAGAAGACAGACAATGTACTTACCATTGAGGCGCTTCGCGGAAACATTGTTGCAGTGGAAAAAAAGTATGACATATTCGAATTGTGTGTTTGTAGCCATAAGTGTCTAGCATGCGATGTGCGTGCGTCGTATTGTTATGTTTCGCCTGTCCGGCTCTACATATTTTCCAAATTATCTCCAAAACGGCTTAGTAGGATGAAAGTTATTGGACATAAAATGTTTGTCCGAAAAAAATTCTTATTTTATGAAGAATTCAGCGATATACAGGGTGATCAAAAAGTCTCTGTGCATCTGACTTCTGTATTGTAATCATCAGGTGCACAGAGACTTTTTAATCACCATGTATTATTATAAATACACATTGGTCCACATGTAAAGTACCCTTTATTGTTGTGAGATTTTAACAGAAATTGAATTTTCTCAACGGACTTTCGAAAAATACTGAAACATGAAATTTCATGAAATCCGTCCAGTGGGAGTACAGTTGTTCCACACGGACGGACAGACATGACTTCGAATAATAAGTTGTTTATTATGTTTTATTTCATGTGTGATTTATTTACTGTGTCATAGAATAAGCGCGTTGCATGTCAGGATGACTAGTGAATAACACAATGGGACATATTGGGAGGTTGAATTCAAGTTGTTTTGAAGGTGTCGGCTGGATATTTCTGGTTCAGAATAGGTGTAAGTAAGGTTCTTTCTGATGAAGGTAATTAACATCTGAGCACTAAAACCTGTAATACTAATAAAAAATATATATCGCCTTCAATCAGTCTGTCAACAGACACACACTTTTATGCGGTTTGTCAAGCAGACGTGAGAGTAAGTGACCATACTATATTCTGAAGACTGCTACAGACAACATAGTTGTTTCAGGGAAATGAAAATATAACAACCCTCATTGTGGGTATATACTGTACTTAGAATAGAAAACCTCGGTCTAATAGGAGAAAATGAAGTTGATATTGTGAGATCGGCTGTGACACGAAAAAGAAAAAGAAAATTCAGGGGAGGAAGGGGACAAATAAAATTACGCGAAAGTGAAAAAGGGGGAGAAATAAGCAAGACATCAAAACAAAGAGCAAAGTGAAATTTGTATAAAACATCACCCCGTATATTCTAGGGTAATGCGTTTCTTGACAACAGCAACTTTGTAGTAACAAGACGTATATCATGAGATGAGGTATTGACTTTGAAACGTAACTTTTATCTAATTATTAACAAGAATTCAATTCCCACCTCCCTCACACACACACACACACACACACACACACAGAGGATAATCAGAATTTATGTTGAAAAGCACTCCATGTCTTATAGCGAGGTAATCTGTATTATTAGTGTGAGGTTTAAAGAACTGTTAAGTACAGTGTGCGTGCGTGCGTGCGCGTGAGCGTGCGCCTGTGCGTGTGCGCGCGCGCGCGCGTGTGTGTGTGGCAAAACACAGTGCTGCTTAACAATAAATATCTTGTGGTCGTTATTACGCGCTGGTCATTAAGGTGCAAGTCGGGTACAGAACATTTTCAGAAGGAACGTTTGAAGCATTCAGAACGCCCTGCAGAATTCTCGAACTCATTCACCTCCTCTCATCATTTCACTCACAACAAAAAAAATAACGAAAAGTAACTCTTGACCTTCCGTCTTTGGACCACGAAGGAAATTTACTTATCAGTCGAACAGCGACTAATACGGAAAATGCACTCAACATCACTCGTAATATTTATCCCTAAATCATTAGCCATGGATTTCATACTGTGACACCTCGAGCGGTTAAATATGTTTCAAAATAATTAATTTTCAGCTGTCCATTTTATAAGCTGTACGTTTAATACAACATCTTGACGCACATTCAGTGCATGCCAGGTCCAACTTGATTTTTTTATAATATTATGGTAACGGAAATATATTCGAGTTTTAAATTCGTAAACGGGACAGTTTTATTGTATAACAAAAACACTGAAGGTAATTTGATATACGAGCACAGATTTTCCTCCCCATGGTTTTGTTTCAAGAATAAATCCTCCGCAATGCGCAGCACACATAACAACACCCACGCTGCTGCCACAGATATGAATCCACTATGTTTAGCGCAAGCTATTTAATGGAACCTCGATCCTTATCCTCCAAACTCTGTCTTACATTTAAAAATTAACCCTTTAAACGCCGAATAAAATCGCATCTGCCATTTGCTGGCATTATTAGGAGCTCACCATATTCTATACGTTAGCAGCATAAGGATTGATATATTTTGTACATGTTAAACGAAACTGCTCAACTCCGAGCTTTGTCCAAGTTCGATACACGTTGGGACGAACAGGTTTGTGTGGCAGCGGCGTTCTTTCTTTTTGTTTGGAAAATGAGTGTTTCGAATATTAACACGTTTTCTTTGTTTTGTTATTCTCTTCCTGCAACAACATGTTGTGACCGCGTTCTTTCAAGTTCCTGCCCTTCATTATTCATCAGTCATGTTGCCACGCAACGCTATAAATATGTTAGTAACAAGCAAGGTGAAATAAAACACGAAAAGTACATACGAACTTTGGGAAGAAGGATATCTCAAAATACAGTGACTAGAATAAGGGCAGAAAAAAACTAGGATTCTAGTTCCGATTACCGGCAGCGGCTATGGATTTTCTCTTCCCCAAATAGTCTATTTCGGTTCTTATTTAAAACCAACAATTTGCACAATACTCTTAAAATCTTAAAATCACATTTTAAGTTTCACATTAAAATAGACTTAAATTCCTCCTACATGTTTCGTTCCCCATACGGGATCATCCTCAGGGTGTATGCACTATGTCGTGAGTGAAGTTACTAAAACAAGTTATTTATATAGGTTATCTGGTAGCATGCGTATTCAGGTAATGCCTGGAATGGAATACGCATGCTACCAGATAACCTAATGCATACTCCCTGAGGATGATCCCGTATGGGGATCGAAACATGTAGGAGGAATTTAAGTTTATTTTAATGTGAAACTTAAAATGTGATTTTAAGATTTTAAGAATATTGTGCAAATTGTTGGTTTTAAATAAGAATTGGTATTGTATTGCACGGCAATAAAAATGAAAGTCTATTTCGGATCTGGGAACCAAAGCTCTTTCTGCGAGAGTAACTAACCACTCGATTCCATCTAACAGCAAGGTTAAGAACGGACAGATCTATAATTCTAATATCACCATATGACTTCATGACGTGCAAGGGGAAAATTAAACATTTCTACATTTAACACAGCACTTATAGTTTTAGTGACATTACGCAAGCATTTTGGAAGTGGTAAGTATATGCAGAAACTTGTTTGGGAAAATTCAGACGAATATACTACTTGGAAATCTACCAATATATTCGAATAAAACATTAATATTAATAAAAGACAGAATGCGAGTATTTAAATTGGTTGCATAATATAAAACGACAAAATGCGCCTTTGTTAAACTAATATTTTGATTTTGCGATGTCTTCCAAACGTTTCGTACTCGAGGGTTAATCTTCAGGAAGACGGTTGTACGTACAGGTATGGTATAAATTGTTTACATGCTGAAATAATAGTAAGAGCCTTTTATTGTAATTTCAGCTTGTACACAAATCATACCTACCTGTACGTACAACCGTCTTGCTGAAGACGCACCCTCGGGTTCGAAACACGTAGAACACACCGTAAAAATAACATAATATTGAAATGCGTTAGCAGAAAATATTTTTGCAGTGAAAAAACAATAGTTATTACATATTCCAAGTTTTTGTCTGTAACATTATTTATCTAGCCCGCAAAACGCGTACACCGTGTTATAATACCATCTCTAGCTTATCTGGCTGTACTTTATCCTTCCATATTGCTTCATATACGGGACAATTAAAACAAACTGCCCGAATACAAAATGTGTGTTTTTACTTCCTCTGCAAATTTCTTTCGAAAAATGTCTCATTGTAAGAAAACTCCAGCGACATATTACCATAAATGTACATACATTTTCACTTAAAGTATGCGTTACTTTTTCAGACAGTAATTAAATTTTCATTTTTTCGACGGATTTTCGAAAAATCTCCAAATACCCAATTTCATGAAAATCCGTCCAGTGGGAGCCGAGTTGTTCCATGCGGATGGACAGACATGACGAACCTAACAGTAGTTTTTCTTAAATTTGCGAAGGCGCCCGACAATCAGTTTTCGTAACAGTAAAAATTAATACAAGAATTGACGGCTGTTGGTTATCGATGAACATGACTATCTTGATTCCACCCTTCCCTTTGACCACCCCTTGACTTTCAAACACAGTTTAATTTCTAGTCCCCAGAGACAGAAAATCAGCGCACAGTTGGATAGAATCATTAGTCGAGCCACATGTCTATGGCAGTATTGTAATATACGACTTCAAACGGGAGAAATGAGATATGTCATGCTCTCGCTCTAGCGGCAAGATTATTAATCGGCTCTTTGAAACATCACGAATCTACCAACTCACATACCTGAGAATTCCTTTAAGCACGCGTACACACACTCCATTCTTCATGTCATTTGCATACAATGTAATACATACAGTCAGTACCAATTATGACTGAATTCCAACAGATATTAATGGGCCTAGTTACTGATAAGGTAAAGGTAAAGTGATCCCGTTACAGGCCCGGTGTGGAGCTGAGGTTGGGTAGAGGTATAGCTCTACTCTTCCATGACCGCGGCAGTAGAGGGGGTGAGTGGTCAGCAGCACGCCCCGGCCGCACTTTACACCCGGGAAAGACCAGGTACCCATTTTACAGGAGGCTGGGTGGGCCCCAGGGCCGGTCTGGATGGGCGGAAAATCTCGTCCCCACCGGGATTAGATCCCGGACCGTCCAGCCCGTAGTCAGTCGCTATACCGACTGCGCTATCCGGCCCACCCTAGTTACTGACACCAATGTTAAATATGCCATAGAAAGGCCTAAATAAATACTTTTCCGATTCAGACACGTTACCTTCCATACACTCAGCTCGTTACGATTAAAAGTATTTTGTTGTTACTAACTTACTTCTGTCATCAAATCACAAAACATTTTGTTGAATATCAGGATTGGTAAAGAATGAAGAACTTGAAGTTTCAGAATAGAAACGGTCGTAAACTAATGATAGATATATTGTGTAGAAAAAATGGAAGAAATTTTCCATGCTAATACCCAGTGAGATGTAAGTTTGATGCGAGAGTTTAAACTAGTGATTTGAATACGAGAATAAGTGGGTTTTGCCCAGGTAAAATCCAATACTTTTATTAGCGAAACGTCTGTTTAAAATTCCGGTGGAATCATGGGATTACGCGATTGAGATACTTTGTGGCTTTCCGTAGTCTTTGCAGGCGGGGCGATATATAAATTAATGACGAACTTTTTTATATTTTGTTGACCGTTTATCCTAATATAACGATAGTCTTTTTTACCAACTTGATGCAACAATTCTTTATTTTAGTACATTTAGTATACTCCTCAAGAGGAGTATAATAAATGTATTTATTATACTCCTCATGAGAAATATAAAAAATATATTTATTATACTCCTCTTGAGAAATGTAATAAATGTATTTATTATACTCCTCTAGAGGAGTAGACTAAATGTATTAAAATAGAGAATTTTTGCATCAGGTTGGTAAAAAAAAACTATCGTTATATTAGGATAAACGGTCAACAAAATATAAAAAAGTTCGTCATTAATTTATATATCGCCCCGCCTGCAAAGTCTACGGAAAGCCACAAAGTATCTCAATCGCGTAATCCCATGATTCCACCGGAATTATAAACAGATGTTTCGCTAATTAAAGTATTAGATTTTACCTGGGCAAAACTCACTTATTCTCTTATTCAAATCACTAGTTTAAACTCTCAATCAAACTTGCATCTCACTGGGTATTAGCATGGAAAATTTCTTACATTTTTTTATTCAGTGTACTTCCTCCTTGCACGGTCTGTACAGTGGCATAGTTATGGACTGGAGATCAGTGGTTCGGATTCAGACAGACGCGAGTCCTTTCTATCTTCTCCAAAACATCCAATCCCGCGCTAACACCCAAACAGACACGTATTCAACGGCTACCGACGACTCTTTTCTCTATGGTTAAAACGGCTAGTCCGTAAGGCTGAGCACTGGCTTCCATGTATTGCAGAAATTAAGAATGAGGGGAACTACACCTTCAATCCCCCGTACGACTTCATGGCATGTAATAAGAAAATTTAAATTCTTATATTTCTATTCTTCCCGGTATATCCTTTCTTATTCTCCTTTCCCGACTTCTTTCTCTGACTTTTTATTCTTTCTCTTTATTTCGGTCTCTTTTTTTTTAATCCTGTATATATTTGTAAACTTTTGATTTTCTTCCTTTCCTAATTTCTACGACCAGTACTTCTTTTCATGTATGTTTTAGTAGTAACACTATGCAAAACATAAGGACTTACGAAAATAAAAGCCAGCTAATTCCTTTTAAATTTCTTCTTGCTTATACTTATTATTTAATAGAGTCTCTTTACTATACACCATTTTGCTTTGATTTCCAATCCGTGTTCTTGAAGGAAGCTTTCTACAGACATGTTCTCAGGTGATACGAATTCTAAATGACAAACTTGTTATAATGCTTCTCTTCCTATCTACAACTACCAGCACATGAGTGAATTTTTGTTTCATTCAAGATATCAAAGGAACTTTCAAGATTACATACAAGGACAAAGTTAAATCCGTAAAGAAAAGTTAATGGAGTCAGCATGAAAAACGTTAAACTTTTTTTTACGTAGATGGGCTCGGAGTTTTGGAAGAGTCTAGGGAAAGATGTAATGTACAAGTATATTAATGTGAAAAAGTGGCCGAAAACATGAGGATTATCCCGGAAATGTAATAAGTGTGGACACAGCAGTGTTTCCCACACCCTTCCTTTTTCATTGGAGCATTTACTCCTCTAATAGTAAATTCAGGAACAGAAAAGTAGGATAAAGAGGAGGCAATACCCCATACTTCATATTTCAGCGCCTTTGTTCAGATAAACCCCCAATTTTTTTTGTTGCGAATAAAGGGGAGTTTTCGAATGAACTAATGCGTGTGGGGAGATAGGTGCGTATTTCATGCAGTTCATGCACAAGGTCCAGAAATGCTCCAAATAACTGTACAGTTAGAGTCTGCGCGGGTCCAGCTTCTTGTTTTGGTAGTTTCGACGCGCTGGTCAACTCTGATCCGCATTATGAAGTTCCCCAAGTTGAATCTCAGCACGCAGGAAGGCTGTCCTTACGTTTCCTTGATCGCCATCAAGTCTAAACAAGTGCTTGTGCATTTTGCACTTAGTTTGCGGTAATACCTGCTAATCGGGCCCTAGTTTCAGCCCTTATCAATTGCTGTCCACAGCACTTCAAGTAACCACGTAGCTGCATTTCCAACAGTAACAATAATTACAAAAAGTATTTTTATCCCATTTCAAAATACACAAACACATTTCACCCAAATTTTCGGGTAAAAAAGGAACAAATGAAATAAATTTTCCACTATCCATTCTGTTATTCAGGAATTGGCTGTTCTCTAAGATTTTAAGCCTTCACAGCAGTGACTATTAAAGCTGATGTATTGTGGAAGGTGGCACGGTGTAGACTGTAAGAAATTGGCGAATGTTATGGTGGAACATTGTGCTTCAATCTGTAGCCAACTAAATAAGGCTTTCCTGTCACCTCAAGAAACAAGCATGAACTTCCTTCGAAACTTGGGATCTGTTAAGGAAATATTAACTTGAATTAAAGTTCCGTCTATCAGTATTCGGACAAGAATTCCGTTCATATAGAAAGCTGTCACTTGCCTAGAGCTCGTGTTTGCAAAGCTGATTGGTTGTTATAAACGGAAAAACAATTGTCGAAAAGGGCAAGATGCACATGAACACACTGATTTACATTGCCGGCTCTGATTTGTAGTTTTATCGGAATGAAAACAGGTCCATTTTAATAAATTAACAGTTGTTGCAGTAAGTTCAGTTACATTGTAATTAAATCAATAGCGTGGCGCAAAGTCACTTGACAGTCGATGTACAACATTTGTCTCTAATCACTTCCATGCCACTCTTCTTAAGTTCGTACCTCACAGAGAATACAGTCCGTGTCCATTATGAAAATCGCACTGTTAATGATGAAGACTGAAATAGAGCTGTTCATTGTGACAACAATGTAAAACATGTATTTACACTTTGTGTGGTTTATTAATATTACAAAGTAGATGGTACAAAGGGTAACCATCAGGTTTCAAATGGGTAATTTTTATTTTAATTTTAAATGGAGTTAATTCTTCTCGTGTTATTACCTCCGTCTGTGATTTATTAGTACACCGGTATACACTTCGCTGACTTTAACTAGTTAACTACCCACAAGATAGCATAAATCTGAAGAACCACTAATATCCAAGGCTAATACTTGGCACGATATTGATCCGGTTCCAAATAAGTCGCATCTTACTTTCATAAGATCAATATTCCGTTCTCCGAGTCCCCTACTCAGCGCTCTTAGTGGACTTCACCCACAACACATCTGCATATCTTATGTATATTGGACAGTGCATTATTGTGATAGTTGAAGAATAAGAGACCAACTTGATGTCACTAGTTATTAAGTTTTATTTCACTTCTTCTATGCTCAACATGTTTCGGACATTAATACATCCATCATCAGGAGCCTGC
>Ga0123352_10006531_pt1 | contig 17852 bp, 8 predicted proteins | sample TergutLab28metaG_FD_89700 | JGI IMG/M metagenome (GOLD analysis project Ga0123352, IMG submission 89700) | Labiotermes labralis P1 segment gut microbial communities from Petit-Saut dam, French Guiana - Lab288 P1 | ecosystem: Host-associated > Arthropoda: Insects > Digestive system > Gut ... | reverse complement strand
TCCTCAACACCATGTTCTCAAACACCCTCAGCTTCCTTTCCTCCCGCAATGTCAACGACCAAGTTTCACACCCATACAAAACAACAGGCAAAATTATAGTTCTATATATCTTGATCTTTTAATGTTTGGATAGCAACCTGGAAGGCAAAAGATTCTGCACCGAACCTTCTGTGTGATATAACAAAGCTTATCTCATGGAAGTATTTAGGGGCTCTAGTGTATTATCCAGGCTTCACCAATCCTCTGTACAACACTATTCCTACATGAAAGTGCTCAATTATTACAACGCACTATGTAGAGCTGGTGACAGTTCCATGATAATATGACCCGCTGTGACCGCAGACGTACCTTTACTAAGTATTTATATTCGTATTTGAAACAGTGTGTTGCACCCTAAGGCATTCTACATCTTTGGCTTCGTCGTATGAAGGAATTTGGAATGTACATAATTCTATGCTAACAAAAAGTTACATAAATATGCCAACCGTATTTACTGAACACCAACGGATATCTTTTTTCACCCCGCATTTATACCTCAACCGATACAGTCAAATTTCTAAATCATATTTGTACGTACCTAATTTGCAATACGCCACGTGAATATAGTTTCCACCGTCACAACTTCCAACCACAGAAATGTAAACCCTATCTCACACATAAATTTATAAACGATGTTGAAACACACTAAACTCCAACCCATTCAGCCCAAGTAACACCACTGACGTTGACGTAAGTACAACCCTCTCAACCATCACTACGGATTACAGCTTGCTGCAGAATATGTATTGCGTCTCCACGCCCGAATCACGGATCATAAACAATCCATACTGGCGCCAAGCCCAAGAATGCCTTGTACCTGTCATCCCGGCTTACTGGCGTTAAGTACCCGGTTCTCCGCCGGTAGCGTTGGTCGCCCACGTCACGTTAAAGGCTATTCCCTGGTTCCATGCTAGAAGCTTCCCACATTCTCCGCCATCGTCGTTCCTGTCCAGTGTCTGTGTAGCGGTAAATAGCATCACGTTCAGATTGCAGTTAGCAAGGCTGCAGTGCGTTATGACGGGATTCTCTCTCAGTAACTTGGGAACTATGCTTTTAAATAAACATATTGTTGTGTGGACTGGCTGTTTAATACTTTTTTTAATATATTTCTTAAAACGCAAAGGAATGAATTATATTAATTACGTATGTTTGACTTCGACATTACAATCGGTAAAACAGTCCACTATTATTCCGTAATAAATGATCCAAAAAAGTTCCGTCATGCACAACACAGTTTAATACACCTGTGACTAGTTTAAGCCCATTTTCTGGTCATCATCAGACCTGTACACCAGAAGCCATGAAAGAAATTATCTATAAGCCTTACAGAAAGAGATCTCTTCCGTAATGTTGATGTATAAAATTCAGTAAAAACACATATGATTAGTGGAAACAATGTAATATATATATATATATATATATGTGTGTGTGAAAAGCTAAAACAGAAATATAATCATATTTCTGTTTTAATATATAGCTGTGCTGGTTATCAAACCCCAGATCAACCAGCCTGTAGACAACTACTCATTATGAGTACAATACCATGGCTATAAAACACTGATGGGAGGACTCTCAAATGGATCTTCAAGAAGTAGGGACTGCAGCTGAGCACTACACTGAACAGACTCAAGAGAGGATCCAGTGGCAGCTGGGATATGTGGAAGCACAGTTCACGAAAAGCTGAGTGACTGTGGTCTTCTAAAGTTAGTAATGAAAATTAGGCTAAATTCTAAAAACTAAATCATGTCTAAGGTCACCAACCATCTCCTTTCAAATTACTGTACAGTTCCTTACGCCAGCTGCCAAGGTTTGTTCTTTTTGAGCACCTCCACTCATAAAGCCTTTAAGGGAAAGTAATGTGACTACTAAAACATTTACTTCAATATTTGAAACATCCCACCCTAAACCACGCATAATACAATCACAATTTTAAAAAACTGTTTATTACAGAAAAGTCAGCCATTGCCACGCACAGGCTGTTGCCCATGAGTGCAATATCAGCCACATAGCAATTAATTTATTATATATCACTTCTGCTCAATAATAAATTACATTTACAAGTGAAATTACTTATACAGTCTAAAGCAGAATCATGTCAAAAGTTATTTTTCAAGCAAAAGCGAAGTTTTTCGATAGATAAAATATAAAGGTAAGTTATGAAAATAACAGAAGCAACACATGTATATTAACATGTCAATGCTATTACCAGATATAATTAAATCTGTGATATGCGATTCAGTTGTCATTGTTGTTCCTATGGCAGATGGTGGAGAAGTTACCTCATCATCACTCTGGCATCCCAGTAGATTTTGATGGTGTTCTTGAGCACTTGTTGGTCAGTATTGAGTTTCAGACAACATAGCAGATGTTCCTCATCCATGGTGGAGTTTGATATTTGGGAAATTGTGCACTCACTAGATTCACTTGAATCACAAAAAAGCTATGAAGTACAAACAAGAAGCCAATGAGCTGGCCACATCAAAGAAATGGAGAGATATCCACAAAATATGAGCAGAATACAAAGGCAAACCTAGGAAGGAAGCGGTAGCAGATTTTAGACTCAAGACAGGACATGACTACCTAGCAGCTCATTTAACAATGACTGGCATATATGCAATTAAGTTTCACATAGAAAAAATCACCTTGTAAGTATTGTGTGAATATAGCGTTAGAAAGTGATGGACGAAAAACTATCTGCCTCAGTTGTGTCACATGATGTGCACATTAATACAAAAATACACTTTACACTTGGAGAACTTCTTTCACTTCTGGATTTCACCTTACCAACACATATTCTTGAAAGAATACAATACAATACAATGGAAAAGAACAGAATGGAATAGAACAGAATACAGAAGGGCGGGCAATGAGTGCACTTTGACCGTGATTGATCTTATGTGCAGCCCTTGAGCTCATTCGTTCAGCATGCCCACACTTTGAGCAAAGTACAGTACCTTGGTGCAGCAATGTCTTTAAAGTCACTTGGTTTCATCAAATGATAACCCAGGTTTCTGTATCTTCATGTGGCCAGAGCCTACCAGTCATAAAGAATGTGTCAGGCTGTTTCAGATGTCTGCTTGCATTTATCACACTAAGGACTATTTATCAGCTGCAGTTTAAATAGAAAACCTCTTAATCCAGTGTCCTGTTACCAACTTTGTCAATATTATTAGCTGGTTTCTGCTTAGGCTGAGCAATTCCCTAGCTTCTCTGGCAAAGAGTTTTCTTAAGAAAGCCCTTTGCTTGTCATTGTCCACATATGGACTGCCAATGCTTTTCATGTTTCCTACTTGTCCAGTCCCTGATCACCTCCATAGAAACTTGTAGATACATCAAGTGCAGGCTCAGTTCTTATTAGTTCATGTGAGGAGCCTTATCTGGCTAATTCATAAGCTATTTCATTTCCACAAATTCACATGTTTCCAGGCACCCTTACCAGTTTGATCCTGTTGTATTTTGCCAGTTTCACCAGGGATTGATGGCAGTTCCAGAATAATTAAGAATTTATGCGGAAGCTGTCAACAGCTTTGATGGCTGTTTGACTGTTGGAAAGAATATAGATGTTCCTACCTGTGTAGACCTTTTCTCTATTCCCCATTATGCATATATTTCAGTCTGGATTACCATGGTGTGGAGCCCAGTATTGAAGGGGTGCCCTTTCTCAAGACTTTCTATACATCCCAGCACCAGTGTCTTTATTGGTCTTGGACCCGTTCATGTAACAGATCTGGTCCCCTTTGTTGTCTGGGTTGAACCTGTCCTCCCATTCACACTTGTCAGGAAGCCTGACTGTGAATGGCTTGTGAAAAATGTATCTCAGAGGCATCCTGTAGGATGGGTTTATGCTCCATATCCTGAGATTTTTTGGTGTGATGGCTGTTTGGACACAACAATCCCATTTGTTGTTATTCTAATGACATGATGCATTGACTTTATGTAATACATTCACCATTGTAACCCCTTTCACAGAATTTATTGGGATGAAAAACTACATTGTTTTAACCATGTAGTCTATTCTTCTAGCTGGATTTTCAGGTTAATGCATACATTATTCTCACACAATCATATACATAGACTTTTAATCGTTCACCTGCATTATAATGAAGTCCATCATAATGAACTGGATGGACCAAAACATGTTAGAGAAACATTAATGTTAGTTAGGTTGTTCCAACAGCAATGCATATGACTGGTTTCAATTTTTATATTTGATAAAGAATGAACATGGTTGAAATACAACATTAAAATGTGTTAAGAGACAGTGTCAATAACAAATTTTTGTAACTATTTTTTGCTATTCTTTTTTTCAATAACTTCCCTGGGGTGGCAAAAAGGTAGAAAATCCTAACCTTAAACTTTGAGTGGGTATATTCAAATATGCAGTATAAAATGGAGCATTTATTCTAAGCGACCCACAGAGTAATATAGGTAAATAGCTCACAATGAGTTATGAAAAGAAACATGGTATATTTACATTAAATTACTATAATATGCTGAATAGCATGTGTTCAAAGATAAAGCTAAATGCATCAGTCACTGCCTGGTTCCTGGCAGAATATGCATGACTCACTACCAAGTGCTTTATGATTTACCTCATATGAGCCAATTATCACTCTATAAAAACAGCGTGTTCAACTTACATACATTATAAGAAGTTCTGAAAATGAGACATCACTAGTATTCAACATTTCCCATCACTGGTTGATCACCTAACAGAGCCACATAATAGCACCTCCATTAAGAACATCACAGTGTAACAAACTGTTAGATGAGGTGCCTACTTGTTATATTTCTCATCCAAAATACTTACTATTCATGATATAAGCTCATGTGACAAATCTGCTCTGGCCATGCAATAATTTTCTTTTCTGCCTCTTAGTATCTCCTATACTGATTCGCGTAAGCATACAAAATTTAAAAACTCTTGAATTAGCATGTACAGGGGCACTGTAACTGTTGAGAGTGTGAGGCAACAACCCCACCCCCATCATCACCCCTGGTCTCTGAGGTGAGAGTGAAGAGTGAAGGCCTCTGTAGAAGCAAATTCAAACTTATAACTGTGATGGACACTGTATTGCAAATTTATATTTGTGTAAATATGTTTGTGCCCCTTCTGACATTAGCACTGAAGTGTGGTAAGATATATTACTTCCATTCTAATTTTTATAGACACAATAACATTTCTAAAATCCTGTATCCAACAAACTCCTGTTCTTTAGATAAAATTCACACAAAAATACATGCTTGTCTTTAGAAATACTTAATCAATGAACAATTTACATTTGAAAAACATTTTTAAAGATTCTGAATTTGTATGTTCAGCATAGTACACTATGCCGTGTCTGTACATGGGTTATCATAGACAAATGCCTCAACAGTTTTTCCATCACCTTCTGGTGTCTTGTTTGGCTCTTGATGTTGACTTTGGATGTCTGCTGGTATCTCCCAGAAATGTGAATCATCAAAATACTGCTCCCTTGATATCTTGTTCAAGAGTGGAACTCGGAGTATAAAACCTATAATATGAAATACAAGAGTTAGTACAACTCAAAATCAGCTCCCATAAAAATCAAATTCATGTGTTGAAATTTTTGTGAAATGTAGTTCCATTGCAGTAAATTGCTTAATAACCAGATCTACAGTTGAATTAAGGTATGGAGTAATTAAATTTAAATTATGGTGCAAAGCTGCATGGGTCAAGTCTATATAATATCCAGTAGTGGCAGTTTTGTGTTAGAAACCAGAAATAATGCTGACATCATACATTTGGATAGATTAGTTACAACAGCAAGTAAGTGTGAATAATGACAATCAATTTGTAAACAAAATGTCCCAGTATATATAAATGGTTATGTAGGTGTGTGTGTGTGTGTGTTTTTATGTTCACAGTCACAAAGTCTACCACTTAAAGGAATTAACAATGAAAGGCACATAGAACACAGAAACAATTCTAGCAACATTAATTTTGTACAAACAAACAGCTTGAAACTGATGAAAATTAAATTAAAACAGGAAGTCAGAAATCACTTGAAAGTCAAACATGATTAGAAGATAAAGTTCAAAACAAGCAAACCATGGTCAAATAGCAGATGAGAAAACTTTTAGTATCTGACCCATACAGAGTTACAAAAAAATAAATCAAATACTTCATTAAACATTTTTATTTTGGAAGCATGATATGCACTCATAAATAAAACAAATACAATTATAAATATAAAACTGATGAAAACCAAAGAAAATGTTTCATTGTATTGTATTGTATTGTATTTATTAAGCATTCATCAGATCCATACAAGACGTGGATATAGAACTTGTCAGGGTAAATATAAATTACAGTTACAATTTAGGATATATGGCTATAAGATAAATACAATTACAACAAGAAATATTAGTATAAAGTAAGAAATACAGTTATAAGTAATACAAGAGATTACAAAAGGAATTAACAGATACAAGTAAGGAATTTCATTACAATTAAAATACAATTACAGTAGTTAATGTGTAAGTACTCCATTAATCTGTACAGATGTGGAACTAGTCATTATAAGCATAATAGGTAAACAAATATACACAATTGTTTGAATTTTTAAAAAATTTATATACAATTCCCTATGATATTTGCCCCAAATTTATGATTTTTCTTGTGACATGTATCTGTACCACCTATCCTGAATTTATTGTCATCCGTTTATTAAACCCTGAAGAGAATGTACTAACAATGTAGAATATAAAGAAATGACAACTTCCAATTTTTTTCTTAAATAATGTATCATTACATTATGATTAGTACTTACATATTTGTGCTGGTATTTATGTATGTCACCAAAAAGGTGATAAAATTCTGTTTTGAAATTTGTGTGGTAAAATCAAATATAAGACTTTGATTTGCTGATACACAAGTTCCACACACTTTCATTGTAATTTACATAAGAAAAATTTTAGCATAGAAAACTTGGACTGAATTATAGTAACAGGTCTGGTGCAATTTTAACACTATTAGTCACTCAACTCAAAACACTGACAATCACAGCTACAGGTCCTGCATACAAGTAAATCCCTGTTGGCAATTTATATATACAGGAAACAAACAACATGCACAGCAGCACAACACATCTGTACATGCAATGTGTGCAATATACCAAAACATATGAAATATGGAAATAATTTCATCTACCTGCATGTGCATAACATGCAATGTTCATTAACCCAGGAATGAAGTGAATGATTAATTTTCTGCACTGCGTCATAATCACTCACAGCCCCACTGGCCCACACCATTGTGGCCCATTGGAGCATGACTGTATTATTGATATGCCCCTGATTTGAAACATCATACATATGGTAATATGTATGTAGTTCAGTATATTGACTATGGTATTTTATGTCTGTCAGCTATGGTAATAATACTGCCTTCCTTTTACTGATACATAAATGCCTAATATACTTATTAAAGAATAAGGCACTTATTTAAAAATTCTGGTTATGTTACAGATCCAGCGTTTTCACAACAATAGGAAGAGTAATAGGAGCTTTATGAAACAAGGTGCAGCATTTCCAAAAAAACCTACTTCTGTGTAATGCTTAAGCATGCCTGGAAAATTAATGTAAGAGGCATTGCAAAATTCTGTGCAGTTAATTAGCAAGTAAAGGTGGAGTGTATTTTAGTTGTAACTTGGATAACATACTTCAAAACACAAGTTAAAACAATAATATTATTCTGTATTTCAGTATGAGTAGTACATAATTCTCTATTGGACATTATGGCATAAGGTAATTATTAACAACTGTGCAACACAAAAGTAAACTTCTTCTTGTAAGTCTCTGGATTTATTTAGAGAAAGGATGCTTGCAAAACAGTTATTAGCTCAAAAAACTAAAATGTTTGATGGACATTATTAAAATACATTACCCCAGATTTTGTGAAATTAGTCAAAGTTAAAATGCAGAGTTAGTATGGAAATCAGTTTCCATTATTCAGAACCAAGTAAGGCTTCCACAATGATTTCGTCATTAGCAGACTGAATACTGCAAAGTTTTGAATTTTTGGCAATGTACTATTGTCCAGTGACTATGTATAAAAATATAAAATAATGATGGGGTTATTTTAAAATATTTTCCAAGTTACAATCCCCCCAGTATGTAATGATACAAAGTTACACATGCTTCTGCTGTCAATGCTTGTTCTAGCAAATTTTATTGCATGTATTCTGTACTAAGTTTTTGTGTGAAGTGTGCAGTGTGTTTTCTGTGCTCAGATAATGCGCAACATATCAATACCAGTTAAGGTGTTGTCACATATCCATTCTCATGTTCACTTCTGCTCCCAAGAGCGTCATTGCTATGAATTCTGAAGACTGTGGAAAAATTGGACACTTGCTGTGGTTCTTCCTTTGAAATTTTCCAGAAAGGATCATCAGTGAATAGCAGAACTGGGACAAGTTGTTTTGGTCGCCCCAAAAAAAACTGACGTTTCAGTATGAAGCCTGTTAATGGTAATTACCACGTTTGCATATTCATATAAAGATGAACATGTAACGCAGTATAAGGACTACAAGAATTATATATATATAATGGGTGACAAATATGAGCTCCAGTAATGAGAGTGGTCCAGATTTCACAGCATGAAAACTGGTGTTTTCATTGACAAATGACTTTCAGAGACATCTCATGGTGTGTCATTGACATAAAAAGAACGCCAGAAATGTTTCTGAAGTGGGCAGGTATTTGGAAAACTATAAGGTTACCTATGACTTCTTACCAGTGTGAACCTTTATCTATCTAACCTTATGGGAGAAATATAGATGGAGAAGGTCAGAAGACAAAGTGCTGAGGCGAAAGAGATAGGAAAAATAGAAGGATGAAGAAATACACAGAAAATTCAGAAAAACACACAGAAGATTGAACTATGTACCACTATGGCATGATCAATGGAAAAAATACAAGATGGTACCACTGGATGTAGGAGTTTCAGGAATGTGCTGATGAGTAAAGAGTCCAACATGCAGGATGGTATAGAGAGTGGAGAAGTGTTTTCATACTGTTGAAACTCTCTACCAAAAAATTAGTTCCGTTACAGTTGGAAGACAGTTTTGGAAGAAGTTTAAAATGAGACAGAAACTGGAAGGATCTGCAATCATTTGTCTGGTACAGAAGTTTGAATGAATTGGTAGTCTTATTTCTAACAACAATAATGTTGTAGTAATTAGGTAGGCGTGGCAGTGCTGCTCAAATACGCACAGCATACTTTAGAGCATGAGAAAATTTTCACATCTCATTCCTTGTCATTTTATATTAAAGCTACATCATTACATCATTATGTGACAGGATTATATGTTGCTTTATACTTGCATTCATATATCATATATTTCTGTACAATCTGAACTTATGACTATACAAGTGTCATATATCACAAGTGTTCCTCTTTTGTCTGAATATCCTGTGTATAATAAGGAGCATTATAATTTGTACTCTATGTAAGATATTATATAATTAAGGTGCTGAAATTTGGGAGTATAAGCTGGGCAGGATATATAGCACACAAGAACTTCAATAGTGTAGCACCAAGAAGTAAATAATATGACATAAATCAGCAAGAGTATATACTGCATAACGTATGATCATTTTTCAGCATTGCTTATTTAAGGAAACCCTAGATGCAGGGCAGTCATTTATAGGCATACTAAATAGTTCTATCTTATACAGATATCCATTCTTTCTGTCTTGATTTCTCTCTTTGACATTGATTAAAAAGGCTTCTGTTTAAATGATTAATATGTGTCAATGATGTCACTTACCTGTGATGAGTCCTCCAGCAATAGCAATAACAAGTGTGACACCCACAGCTAGGAGCTGATACCCTGCTTGTTCACCAGCTGACCTCCCATCTCCAGAAATGGGAAAGGTCAGTCCAGAACTGTCATAAATGTGGCTGTTATTCGCAGTTGGTGCTCGGGCAGGAAATTGCTGGTACAGACTGGGCCCATATTGAGATTCTGATGCAATGCCAGCCATAAGTGCACCAACAACACCTGCCAGCAATCCAGGCATGCCGTGAAGGTTGTGAACCCCACAGGTGTCATGCACTTTCAGATTTCTTAGCAGGAATGGCTGTCAATTCACAGAAAGTAAATAACAAATATATCACTTCATATATACAGCTTCCCTTCCAGACTGATGGAAGGAAACTATGCATACTTGTAAGTTATTGTTTTGTTCAGCTAGTCCACCCAAAGAAACGTATTGTTATTTTATAATCTCATTTTAAAAAATGTGACATCTAATTGAATCAATCTCCTTCATTTTTTAAGGACGCAGTTAAGAGGTTAGTGAAATGCACGTATACCGGCTACAGTAGAACCAGAAAATCTAAATCCCATGGTAGGGGTCAGAGTATTGTGCTTGTCTTTGTGCCATGAGGAATCTTTCCTTCACCCTTACTAAGTAAAGGAGTGACAGTACGGTTAATGTAAGCCAAACTTCCAAATTGTGCATGCAGGTCTTTTGAACAGAAAGTTGTGCCTTTAATGACATTATTTATAAAAATTAAATTTGTGTTAATTCTAATCATTAAATATTTTGGGTTTTAAGCAGCCTCTGTTTCTCTATAAGGAATTTTCTTGGAGGAAGAAACAAACATATACACACACACACACACACACACACACACACACACACACACATCCATTCACAGAGCATACATTCATCCTTATCTGGCCTAAGAAAATTTACTGTGCGTTGCATGTCTGTCTGTCTCTCTTACCTTACAACTAGCTGTTATATGAAACTAATAATTCAGTAGTGTCTAGAGATTATGCACCTTGTTGATGGTAGTGTACCATGTGAGGATGTGAGGTTGTTTGGACTAACCAGTTGTAGGCTGCACTGATAGTCTTTTGAGAAGCTGGTACTTTACTCATATTTTGGGTCTGATAAAGAGAAGGCAGGGTAAATTATACAATATCCTGGTATTTTCCAATCGCTCAGAGAAAAGATGTAATCAATTAATTGTCACAGCATCTATATGTCGATTCCTATTTGTTGTTAAATGTTCTTAATATGAAAACTTTTCTACAATAAAAGCAGCTCATTTGTGCTTTCTCATATTATTTGACATGTACTATGATGGGATATTTTTCCCCTGGTAAAAATTAATTTTATGTACAAAAACCATGGTACACATGATGATGACACATACCGTATTTCTCTTACTCTCCTTCTGCCTCTGAATAACACAGATATGTGCAAGTTGACTCAGCACATTCACAGAGTATATTTTTGTTGTGAGACATTCCTGTTGTGCTTAGTCAAATTTATATATATATATATATTAAAACCACTGTCGTGTACAATATAATTACAATTCTTCAGGTTACTTGTTTCAGCTTTGGTTTAAGCCATCATTAGACCTATTCATTATCAAAAAACTTACATCTGCATGCGAAATTTATGTATTTTAAAATATGTTTTTATGATATATATTGCAAGGGAATGAGATCTCAAACCCACATGCAGGTACATGTTCTTTTTGTATGGTTAATGAAAATGAATAGGTCTGATGATGGCATAATTGAAAATCCAAAACAATGAACATTAAGGATAAACCATCAAGAAACCCACTAGTCATCACAAATCCATTCAACAACTACTTCTCATCTGTAGCCGGAAATTTATTCCACAAAAACTTTACTGGAGCTACCAAAACTAGCAATGATCCCTTAACTTACATACGTAGGAATTTTAGTCAACTTCCATTCTCACTATATCTAAAAAAGACAACCACTCATGAAATCGACAAAATAATTCATTCTCTCAAATGTAAGGACTCGCATGGCTACGATGAAATATCAACAAGAATCTTAAAAATCAGTACCCCTTATGTTTTGTCTCCGTTAACATATATTTTTAATAAAATCCTATCAATGGGCGTTTTTCCTGACAGACTAAAATTTTCAGAAGTGAGACCCTTATACAAAATGGGAGACAAAACCGAATTATCAAATTATAGACCCATTTCCCTCCTTACCTCATTCTCTAAAATCATTAAAAAATAATTTTTAAAAGGTTATATAGTTATCTCAATGATAATAATATACTGGTTGATCATCAGTATGGCTTCAGAAAGAAATTATCCACCGAAACAGCTATATACACACTTTTAAACAATGTACTGCTATCATTTGAAAGAAGAATTCTTGTTGGTGGAATATTCTGTGACCTACAAAAAGAATTTGATTGCATCAATCATGAAATACTCTTGAATAAAATGAAGCTTTATGGGATCTCTGGAATAGCCAAAAAACTAATGAAATCCTATTTAGAAAATAGAGATCAGAGAGTATCTGTATACAACAATAAACCACATAACCTCTCTTCTAGCTGGATACAGGTGAAGCATGGTGTTCCACAGGGTTCAATATTGGGTCCATTACTGTTTCTTATATACATACACGATCTCTGTCTAAGCGTTAACAAATTAGCCAACCCTATACTATTTGCTGATGATACTACCATTATTATATCTAACGCCAACCCTGACGAATTTCAAAAAAACATTAATTCAGTAATGACTAAAATAACTTCCTGGTTCCAGAGCAATCTCCTATCTTTAAAGTACAATAAAACACACTTTATGCAATTCCGAACTAAAAAACAAAATGAAGGGAAAATTCAGATACTTGTACCCAATTCAATAAACTCCAATATTAATAGCACTAAATTTTTTAGTTTGATCATCGACAATTCATTATCATGGAAGGACCACATTACTGCAATAACATCTAAACTGAATAAGGCTTGGTATGTCATCAGGTTGTTGAAACCGTTTCTGACCATGAGAATGATCTATTTCTCCTACGCACACTCTGTTCTATCATATGGAATTATATTTTGGGGCAATTCACACGCACATCACACAAACAGTATTTTCAAAATTCAAAAAAGAATTATAAGAATTATTACTAATTCTGATAGTCGCAATACACGCCAACAACTATTTAAACACAAATACTTTCACTACCATGACAATACATTTTCTCCCTGCTTGTCTTTGTAATTAAAAATAGAGATTTCTTCCAATCCAACTCTGAAATTCACAACCTAAACACACGTTTCAATTGAAACATACTTTACCTTCCACAAACCTTACATCAGTTCAGAAAGGAGTGCTGTTTTCTGGGAGTAAATTATATAATCACTTACCATCAAACATTAAAGCCGTATCAAACGATGCTAAGCATTTTAAATCCGCATTAAAAAATTAACTCATTGAACATTCTTTCTATAGTCTGGACGAATTGTATCAATCAGCATCCTGACTGCTACAGCTCTCCTTTGTTATGCCACTGCTATGTAGTTGCTACTTAATTTTATTACTAACTTTACTTGTTATTTACATAATTAAGGATAGCCACAAATTCACATTCATTATTACTAACAAAACTTATTATTTCACACACCTCACTCTTTGTTGTCTTACATGTAATCTAACCCCCAATGGTATTATGACAATGCACTGTACACCCTCTTAACATGTTCTGTAAAGATATAATGGAAAGTGAACATATATGTATGTATGTATGTATATTTGTATGTATTAAGTTCAGATTCTGTCTAGGACATTGCATTAGTACTCATGGCTTGCTACTATGTTTTTCTGTCTAAGTACACTATGTATCATACTGATGAACTGTACATTCCGAGCAAATAGCATTCTTGTATAAATTTTATTTGACTTATTTCCATATTATTATCATAAGTATTTTATTGTAATGACTCTTTCTGTACTATATCTATTGTTATACCTGACAAGTTCTATATCCACCTCAGTGGATCTCTGGAATACTAAATAAATTAATGAATGAGTAACCAGAAGGTTTGAAATTGTGTTGTGCATGACAGTGGTTTGAATATATATATATAGACCATTAAAATGGACACAAGCACTTATTTTTCTTATTTTGTATGGTTTCTCATTTAACATAGAATAAGGACTAAGAGACTGTACTCAGTTTCAATAGACATGAGGAAATTCTGTCTAAGATGTGTAATATAAATCAACATAATTACTGGGGTCATCACTTTATTAAAAATTTATAGCTGAGACAGCAGAATCCAAAATTTAACCACCGTCTTCCACTGGACAAGGTAATAGGATAATTTTGCTGCTTCCTATTTTTAAAATCTATCTACCTAGGATATGCCTTAGTGTTGTCCATTCACATGCTTCTTGTTGTTCTATATAGACATTTTGAAGAGACTTTCCTACTAGCATTTGGTATGCATTCCTTCTTTTCTCCATCCTGCCAACATCCCAAGCCCATTGTAACTTGTTGACAATTTACCCTCTTAACAGTACCAGGTGATCTTAATAAATCACAAAATTCCTCTTTATGAATATGATACATAGTCTCCTAAATTACTCACATCAAATTTTGTAGGTCCCGATATATTCTTCAGCACAAATTTATAACTGGTAGATCCATATTATTCTACATGCAATTTGACATTATTCCACACAATTATTGAAGATAACAAAATGTTAAGGACATTCTAAAACAAATCACTAAGCAATTCCCACTCTTCTGTCATAGTCTATTCTTTCCATACACATATACCTACCTCTGCCATCATATAATAATTAAACATTCATTAATTTCCACTTCATTATCACCTGCTGTCACATACCAAATTAAAAAGTACTATAAAAACATTACAACACACAATAATTTGTACATAAACTTTGTAGTACCTGTATATAATGATATCCAATGACAGAGAGACTGCCAGCTACCACACCAACTATCAGGGCGCCAAATGGGTAGATCATCATATCACATGCTGTCCCTATAGCAACTCCACCAGCAAGGGTAGAATTCTGAATGTGCACCTGCAGTTTACAATGTGAACTATATAACTTTCACATCCTACAAGGGGTGGTCTTCCACCATTAAATATACATGAACACTACTATTACCAAACCGAACATTACAGCAAGATACCAGCTGCTTGCATTTTCATCCCAGAAGATGTACATTTACTCACCTAGTGAGCAGGTACTTATTAAAGGTTGTTAAAATTTTGGTATTTTTATGGGATAAAGCATTTGCTAATTGTTTATATGTTTGTCAGCTGTATTGGTCAGGGATCACCAGTAATATGTGAAACTTCACACTGACACATTTATGTGCAGAAAAAATAAAGCTACTAAATGTTCAAAAAATTCCCAGTAATAAAAGTGGCATAATTGATGGTACAACAGGGAGATAATCATGAACTGAACGTATCATGGTACTGCAAATAGTGCAGCAGACCAAACTGTCTTTGACCAAAAAATAAACTCTATTTAGTTACTAAGCTTGGCAGAAATTCTCTGATTTTATGGAGGATGAAGAATCATCATGGTGTCTATCATAACCTGCCATTAGATTCTATTCTGAGCCAGCTTAACCCTTTGGCACAGAATAACATGGCTTTCACATGGTACTCTTCCTTGATGTTAAAAAAATTGCTTTTACATGCTGTTTTATGTGCATGTGAAATTGCTTCTTTTCTTCAGGGAAGAATATAGAATGAGTTTCAGAACAGAATGGCAAGGATAATATCTGCTGCTGATTATGGTAAGTACTATGTAGATGGAGTAAACTGCAAGATGCATGAGACTAAAATCCATTAGAAGGAAGAAATAATGCAGGATGAATTCAATATTCAAGCACATGGTTAATTTTTTTGACTCTCTTGAAGAACCCAATGAAAAACAAGTGTAAAATTATAACATTTGTATGAAAAGTATCCAATTCTGAAACAGTGTTCCTAGTTTAATTGTTATGAATTAATTTCAAAATTTGCTACAAGCAACTACATTTTTGATACTGGCATGGAAACTTACTTTAAATTTGAACAATTGAAAACTAACTATTCTTACAGTTTACTGTGATGTGTTGTGCAAATTGAAAGCTTCCAAACATCACATTTGGAAGCTTTCAATTTTGAATGCTGGTCCAGAGGCTCAATATTTTACCTGAAATGTGTCATGATTTTCTTCAGTCCCTTCAGAAAAATGCTAAAAGAGTTAAGGGAGTTCCTTCATTTCTGCTCCCTCATTTGCAATCAACCCACTTATCTATGAATTACACACAGCAGACAAAGTAGCAGTAAATAACACAAGAGCAAATCAACCAGAAACAAATGTTTACTTTGCCAGAGATTATTAATATATTACCATCTTAAATTTGCTCATTATTTTGAACTTCCTGTTCCACAGATGATGGGATATATCAAAGTACAAAACTCACCATGTCAAACTTCTTCTCCTTACTAACAATTGATGACATAGCAAATGCTGTGACACAGCAAGCAGTTAGGGAGAGATATGTGTTGATCACAGCTCGATGCTGGTCATCACCATCAACCAATGCAGAGTTAAAACTTGGCCAGAATAACCAAAGGAACACAGTACCTGTTTCATAATCCAGTATTAATACACATACAAGCTTGTTTCTTCCTGTTTGTATTAATGTTTTTTTCCCACATTGTTTCCACTAACCTGGTTATTCCTTTTCTTTGACTGAACAGACAACATAAAGTTTAATATTCTTTTGCTTATTAACTCTCCACTGTAGACTTCCATGTAGTTATAACTGTCATTTTAAATGTCAAGTGTATCAAGACCTTCAAAGAAATATTTTTTTCTTAAGTTTTCCCATAATAAATGACACAAATTAGATTTTTTAGTCTCCTTTTGCATAGAGGCTCCAGATAACTTACCTATCATGGCAAAGATATCAGAATTGTAGGATGAACCCTCTTTTTCTAAACCTGGTCCTTGACTGATGGCCTTGCCATGTCCCAGGATGAAGCTTACTGCAAGGCCAAAGTATGCCCCAAATGCATGGACAAAAATTGATCCTCCAGAATCTTTAGCCTGTTAGGATAAGGGTTGGCCTGATATGAGCATCTCACAGAATTACAAGCAAAATGATAGGTTACTATTATAGTGTAATATATGGTACAAATAACTGACTGCTTAACGCTTAAAAAAAATAAAATATATCTACATTACACACAGGGATTCGATTTGAACAGAGCATACAGTATGCATTAATTAGAAAGGCCAATTGATAAATGCTACACAGGGACATGGTGTTTATAATCAGCATGTTAAGCTTTCTTTACGATGTAATACTAATGCATTATGTGTAAAAAACTTCTGTCTGTCTCTTTTGTCAGCAACAAAATCATTGGCCACATTTAGATAAAATTTGGTACATTAGTAAGCATAGGTTTCATAAAAATTGACTCAATGACAATCATACATCACTGGTGTTGATCTGAAGGTGAAATAACTAATTTACTCACCTTGAACACACTGAGGCCCAAGTGTTCATTTGCAGTGAATAAAGCTGTTTCTATGAGGCCCATTATTACTAGCTGAAGAGGTGTTGTTTTCCCAAGAAGAGCTCCAAATGAAATCAGCAATGTCGCTGTTGCCAGATCTGCTGACAAGAGCCTGAAGTACATGAAAAATTTTAACATACATACATATATTATTTCGTCAGTCCATAATTCTGTCGTACAACAGTCGGACATGAAACTTGTCAGAGAAAAACACTACATACAGACAAACAAGACAATACAATACAAAACAACAAATATCAAAGCTACAATCTCCAATACAATATTGTGCAAAGCATAACAACAAAGTAATACAATATACATTACAACAAGAAAGATTTATAGAATTAATTGTCTCTGCTAACCTCCAAACAGTCTTTGACAGAGTGAAACATGTTATTTAAGAAAATATCATTTTTAAATTG
>Ga0123352_10006524_pt1 | contig 17857 bp, 20 predicted proteins | sample TergutLab28metaG_FD_89700 | JGI IMG/M metagenome (GOLD analysis project Ga0123352, IMG submission 89700) | Labiotermes labralis P1 segment gut microbial communities from Petit-Saut dam, French Guiana - Lab288 P1 | ecosystem: Host-associated > Arthropoda: Insects > Digestive system > Gut ... | reverse complement strand
GTTAGCGAGGTGCCACTGGGGATATTTATAATCCGCTCTTTTTCTTCTGAAGATATGCGAAAACTGCCCTCGCCTAATATTTTCATAAGCTTCACTCATTTCTATTTGTATAAAAAAAGGGGGGAGACACAAAGTCTACACAGATATGTTATAGTTTAGTGAAAATTTGTATTTAAGGAGGAAATTTATGTTGACCATAAAAGAATTTTGGCAAGAATTTTTGACTACAACAAGCAAGGGTAGCACAACAAACTACATCGAAAGTTTTCACTTTGACCTGACAGAAGAAGTCGCAAACGATCTATTAGCACTGGTGTTGTCCGGAGTGAAACAAGCAACCGCAGGTAGTTTGCTTGCATATGAGTGTAAAGGAGAGCGTATTCCGCAAAAAGGCGACTATAGCATTGTCACCGATTGGAATGGGAATCCTCGTTGTGTAATTGAAACAACAAATATTTCGATTTTGCCATTTAACGAAATAACTTTTGATATCTGTAAACGTGAGGGCGAAGATGATACTTTAGAATCATGGCAAAGATCACATAGGCGATTCTTTACAGAAGAAGGCAAAATACTGGGATATGAATTTACAGAAAATATGCCTGTGGTTTTTGAGGACTTTAAGGTAGTTTTTGAAAAATGAATTTGCACATAATATAAGCATTTTATTCAGAAACCAGAAATAAACATTGATAAGCAAAGGGATGCACTCGTTTTTTTGTGCGATGCATCTTGATAATTTCGTGCGATTTATGGTATGATAAATAAAAACGAAAGGGTGTCTTGTATGCAGATAACCGCAACCGAACTTAAAACCAATATGGGCAGATATCTTGTCTTAGCTGAAAAACAGGATATTGTCGTAACTAAAAACAATAGGCCAATTGCCAGGTTAACGAATGTGCAGGAGGATAAAATATCAATTCTTGACAGTCTTATAGGTATCATTCCCGATAATGGATTTACCATTGAAGATGCTAAAGACGAGATGTTAGCAAGACAATGAAGATAATCATAGACACAAATGTCGCTCTTGATGTATTGCTTAATCGCACTGAATTTTTGCAATCATCGCACGATATCCTAAAACTGTCAGCACTGGATAGGGTGAACGGTTTTCTCACCACCAACACTATTACTGATATGTTTTATGTGCTTCATAAAAATTCCAAGGATGCCTTGAAATCAAGGCAAGCGATAGCACAGTTAATCAAACTTGTGACACTGGAAGCTGTTGTTCCCAGCGATATTTCACTTGCACTTGCAAGCAATATAACCGACCTTGAAGATGCTATTGTATGCTTTGCTGCAAAAAGGATAAAAGCCGATTATATCGTCACACGGAATACTACTGATTTTATTAACTCACCTGTTCCCGCCATTACACCTGCCGATTTTATGGACAGTTTTTTTAGAGACGCTTAAATCAAGCGTTTGGATGGTGGAGTTGATACAATCACACATTAGCAAACGTCCTTTTATTTTTGGATGTATAATGCGCACAGATATATTGCATTTTAATGAAGAACATCGATGAAAATTAATGATATACAGAAAGCAATCACTATAATTCTCGACCCTGAAATATAGGGTGAAGTATAATCAGAACAATTATAATGCTTTCAGAGAGGAGGAGTTGTAAATGGACTGGGTGGAAAATATCAATAATGCATTAAGCTATATTGAAAAACAATTGTATGATGAAATAGACTACAAAGAGATAGAAAAAATAGTCTTGTCTCCAATTGATGTTTTACAAAGATTTTTTATGCTTAATACGGGAATAACGCTAACAGAGTATATCCGCAGGCGAAAACTCAATGAAGCGGTAAAAGCATTGAGAAACGGCAGTGAAAAGATAATCGACATAGCTGTCAAGCTGGGATATAGTTCTTCAGATGCATTTTCATTTGCTTTTAAGCGATTGTTTGGAATATCGCCATCTGAAGCGCGGCAATCCAATGCCGTTTTGAAACCCTATCCGCGCATGATTTTCTCACTTTCAATAAACTATATTGAAGGAGAATTAGAAATGAAAAAAATTAACGAACTAGCATTAACATTGCCCGAAGCACATGAGATTTTTATTATGCCCGATGTGCGGGTAATAGGCATTGCCCGTGAATGTCTATTTGAAGAAGACGGCAAAGAAATATCACCCCATGAAGATTATTGGAGTGAATTTTTAACCCATAATGCCGTTGAAAGCCTGCCTCTTGTAATAAAAGACTCGTTCGTTTGCTGGACAGGCGATTCCCCCGAAGGCGGAAATTCTTACACTTATATGCCTGGTGTTATATGCCCTGCCGGCACACCTGTCCCTGCGGGATTAGACTACCGTGATTTACCCGCTTCCTATGTGGCGAAAGGTGTACATGGCGACGAAAGAAACATGGTTGATGTGTATGCTTATTTCAAACCGCTTGGATTTCAAACATGCTATACGGATTTAGGTTGGAATGCGAAATTGTTTATCGGTGCGGAAGAAAAGAAAAATCATTTTAATTCGCCATGCAGATGGCTTGTTCCTTGCATCAAGGTAGATGAAATGTAATTTACCGTGTATAGTAAGCATTTTCTTTAGAAACCAGAACCATAACACGACACCTGCGCAAACGCGTTACGGTTCTGGTTTTGTGTTTAGGTATCGTTCAAAGGGTGCAAACAAATATGAAATATTTTGCAAGCAAACATTTTAATGATACAGCTTTTCGTGCAAATCATCCCTCTACAATGCAAAAAGCCCTGAATGTAAGCGATTCTAGGCTTCCTAAAATTGTATCAAGGGCAACGTACAATCTATTAAGTCCACTGTCGTCCAATAGAGGCTGTTTCGCTAAGCGATACAGCCCTTTAAATAAAAAGTGTTGATTACCGCTGTGGGTAAAATCGAAACGCGCCGGAATTACGACCAACCTGGTCGGATAAATATTGCCAGCCTATCACATCATCCGGTTCGTTTAAATTATTCTCATTTATTGATAATCGGCTTAGTGAAGTCAACTCCCTTATATCCAAGCCAGTGAGGTTATTGCTTCTCACAAAAAGGTCTACCATTGCAGTTGCACCGGATACATTTAAACGAGTGAGGTTGTTGTCCTCTGCACAAAGGAAGTACAGGTACGGCAATCCACTCACGTCTAAGCAGGTTAAGTTGTTGTAACCGATACTAAGCTGTTCCAATCTGGTTAAACCACTTACATCAATCTCGGTTAGATTGTTACCGCGCAAAAAAAGGTGTGTTATAGCAGTTGAATCGCTTATATCTAAGCTGATTAGATTATTAAATCCTGCTGCAAGGGAAGTGAGCTCAGTGAGGCCGCTTGTATCTAGATGCGTTACTTGATTGCTTCCTAATGAAAGCGTGGTTAGTTTTGTTAGATTACTTACATCAAGTTCATCCAAATCATTATCCGATACATTAAGTGAAGTGAGTTCGGTTAAACTGCTTACATCCAATTGGGTTAGGTTATTAAATCCAAGGTAAAGGGAGGTAAGCGCAGTTAGATTGCTTACATCTATACTGGTAAGTTCGTTACTGGTTAAATCAAGAGATGTTAACTTATGTGAACCGTTAAAATATATGCTGCTTAGCCTATTTCTCCTCACGTCAAGTTCAGTTAATTCGGTGAGATTACTTACGTCTAGGCTGGTGAGGTCGTTTCTCCATATGGTAAGTGAAGTCAATTCTGTTAGACCCCTTACATTTATGTCGGTCAAATAATTCCACTGTGCAATAATTGTTGTTAATTCAGTCAGGCCGCTTAAATCTAATGTGCCGCGCAAGTTGCTGTATGGAAATGAAATAGCTGTCGCACGCCGGGGAATTTCATCTCCCCAGCCTACATGCAGCTGCCATATATCCGCCGGTACGCGTCCCGGCCTGGTAATAGGCCAATTTAGACCATTTGTAGATATAATATTATTTATAATTTCAATATCCGGCCAATAAAAGTCTGAATACATAGCATTTGCATCTACAGTTCCTACCTGGTACATCCAAGGTATATTGTTGTGCGATGTAAGTGCCGGTCTAACATGCCAAAAAAGAATACCGGCTAACAGCGCCAATCCTACAATCCATAACATAAGTTTTTTAAAATTACGCACCGCCACCACACCCGACTTCATGGTCATATCTTTTTACTCTGCATTGCTTTCTTTTTAATCGACTCTTTTTTAGCGCGCTCTTCCGCAAAAAACTTAATGATCGGCACTAAAATCATAGCGGCAACACCACCGGCAAAACCATTGTTATACAAGTTCATTCCCCCATGGAATATTGCAACATGGATAGACAGGGACAAATGTACAAACCCGGCCGCAAGCCCCCATTTCCATCCAAAACGTGTGGCAATAGGCGCAAGACATGTGGCAAACAGCGTCGCAACCAAAAACGAACGGTGATTAATCGGCGCACCGGTGGTAAGCATACTGCCAAATGCCGCAAGCATTGCCCCAGACATTAAAATGAGTGAGCTGATAATAGGCTTACCAAAAGCACCAAAGCCAATGGTAGAAATCAGGCCGCCAATTACAATTCCGTTATATTCGCCCCTAATTACAAACATAAAAAGCACACATGCAAGGCCCAAAATACCCATAGACACATATGTCATGCCCGTATATTTTTTATAGTAATCATAATCCTCTGCATCAATATTGAGCAGTTCCTTAATAGACAAAGGATTTGTTTTGCTAAGCAAACCGCAAATAATATAATACACGGACATTACAATAGAAAACACAGCAAGTTCCAGGTTATACCCAATGCTCCAATTATCAATAATGTATTGGTCAATGCCCAAAGTTCTAAACACCGCAAACATACCAACGGCTAAAATCCCAGCGGCAAATCCAACATTATAAAGATGATAACCTTCATGAGCCTTACGCAAAGCCGCCGCAAAAGGTGTCATAATAAAACCAATACTTATGCCTAAAAGTATGCCAATTAAGATCCCAAGGGGTACAGGAATTTCATAAACAAAGGCAAATCTGGTAACAACAGGGGCTAAACATGTTGCCAAAATGGATGGCAAAACGCAGCTTCTGTGGGGGGTACCTGTATATTTGCTGTAAAGCCATCCACCGAAAATAATTGGTACCATATTGGCAGGGTTTTTACCAAAAAACGACATGGCAACAACAACCCCAAGGGTAGCAATTGCAAGTCCGCTTGGTTCGTGCTTAGCTATACCCATGGCGGCAATTGCAAGCAGTCCCGTAAGGGCTACGTTTACAAAAGTAGCACCAATGCCGCCCACAGCTATGTAATCTGTAATAAGCAGGTCTGTAGAAATAAAAATGTCCCACGTGCCCCGAATAATCGCCTGAGGCGTGTCAAAAATAAATCCCTGCACAATAAAAAGCATAAATAGCAGAATATGAACCCGATATGGCTTTTGAAAAAATCTATCCTGCAGCCAACTATTATCGCGAATATGTGTCAGCATATAATCACATCCATTTCCGAAACTTTAGCAAATGAACAGCCATATAACAACAACTGCAAAGAATACCCCAATGGCCGCGCACATTCCCCTAAAGCCCAATTCAAATTTTTTAATACGGTTAAATAAAACACTATCTCTTACATAATACCTAAAAGCCAAGCATCCTGCAACTAGGCTAAGTATAAAAATCCCCGATTTTTGAAGATAACCAACCGTATCTATGTTTTTGGAGACATTAAATAAAAATAAAATCGCCCTTTCGCCAAAAATACCAAGTACAAAACATAAAATGCCCAAAACAATAAGCGGAGCTTGCTGCCACCAGTCGATATTTTTTTTCAATTGGTTACTGTAGGTAACCAACTGAGGTTTCCCAAAAAACATTGCTGCGTATTTTACAAAAATTATAACCGTTCCCAGGTTAATCATTATCAATAGTGCATTTAAAAACCCACCTGCGTCATACATTAAAAAATACTTAGAAACACTTCCGCTAAAAAATGGCGCACCAATAATGCCTAAAATTGCAAGCCCGGTGGTTATACCGGTAATAGGCAATAACTTAAATGCACCTTGTATTTTTCTTATATTTCTTGTTCCGTATGTTTGAATAAGCACACCCGTCCCAAGGAATAACGCGGTTTTAAAAATCCCATGTGTAACAATATGATATAAGCTGCCAATGTAGTTGTGTTCGCTGCCAATATTAAATCCTATAATAATAAGTCCCATTTGCGCAACAGTGCTGTAAGCAAGCACAAGTTTAATATTGGTTTGCGCAAGTGACATGATAATACCGGCAAATGCCGTAAAAATCCCTATAACCAAAAACAGTTCCCTAGTTGCGACACCTTCAAAAATTTCTTGAAAGCGCAAAAATAAATAAAGCCCGCTTTTAATATGAAGTCCCGATAACACAGCAGAAACCGCGGCAGAAGCCCCTGGCGTTCCATGGGCTTTAGGCAGCCAGCTATAAAGAGGTAAAAGCGCACATTTTAAAGCCACAAAAGTGATTATAAGCGCGTAAGGCAGTATTTGTTGAGATGTATCAATCATACCCAAAGCCTCTGCAACCGCAGAAAAGTCAAGCACACCAACCTGCCTGTATACAAACCCCAGCCCAAATAAATAAAATTGCATAATGACAACATTGATCATCAGGTAAATCATACCATCGTACATGGACCGTTCTTTGCGGTTGTACATGATTAATACAGAAACGACGACGGTGCCTACTTCAGTTAAAACAAAAACATTAAAAATATCACTGCTTAGAAAAATTCCAATAAGGGATGCCTCCCAAATAAATAGAAGGAACCAAAATAAACTACTGGTATTACTGCTAAAGCTATAAATTGCCGCAATCAAAAAAATAAATGCCGTAAGCAAAATAAAAGCAGAAGAAAGTGCATCAGCCCTCAGTGTAATGCCCAAAATTCCATAATCTCCAACAACGGTAATAATTGTCTCTTCCCGGCTGGATGTAAACAGGTGAAAAGCAGCAATTGTAAAAATACTTTGGGTAATAATAGAGATTATTCTGGCCGCGCGTTGGAAGGGAAACAGGTATAGAAATACGGCTATTAAAATAGGTGTAATCACAAAAAATGTTAGCATTATATCTCCTTAACAACATCCCAATCTGCTGATTTATGCTTTCTAAAAAGCGTAATAAACATGGTAATATTTATTGCCGTGGTCGCAAGCCCAACAATGACAGCAGTTATCATAAGTGCCTGGGGTAGGGGATCTGCCACATATTCTGCCCCATTAAAATCAGTACCAATAGGGGGTACAATCTGGCTGTTAAACCCAAGGCTTAAAAAAAACATGATAACCGCGACTTCCATTAAAATTACAAATACGATAGATTTTATAATATTCCGGCTTGTGATAAGTCCATAAAAGCCGATAAAAAATACAACAATCGTAAAAATTTCTATAATTGAACCAGGCAAAATGCTACTTCCCTTCAACTGCAATATATCTGTAAAACAGAATGATAAACCCACATGCCACCTTTAACCCAATAAGCGCGTTCATCGAAATCATGTTAACTGTTTGCATAATTGGCCGTACATTAGGGGGTAAATATGATGTAAGGCCCCAAAACACAATAACAATTGCAAAAATAACAAGGCCTGCAAAAACAAACTCTTCTAGGCGAATCAGCTTTCTTATAGGCAGGTCGTAAACATCGTAAATCATATACCGGCATATAAAAAACGACGCAATTGCAAGCCCGCCCTGAAACCCGCCACCTGGAGAAATATGGCCATTGAGTATAAGATATATGCCAAACAGAAGCATGACAGGGCAAATAATTTTTATTGCAAATACCGCCATGCCGTCTCGCTCTATTTCGCTATGCTTGCCGCTTTTTACAACAATTTTTTTGTAATTGGACATATGAATAACTGCAACCACGCTTGTTACCAGCACCAATGCCTCAAATAAAGTGTCATACACCCGGTAGCCTAAATATATTGCAGTTACGGCATTTTCACCGCCAATGTCAGTTGCAAAAGAAGAAAGATATAAGTCTTGTAAATTTGTTACAACAGTTTCTGTGGGTATTACATAAATAAAAAGCGCGAATAGGAATATTGTAAAAATAACCGGAGGCAATTTGGGGTAAATCTTTCTTAAACTCCATTTTTTTATAGATTGAAGTTCGGGCTTTGCATTCCCTTTATCTTTCTTAGTCCGTTTAAAATACTTTTCAAAACAAATAATAAAAAACACCACAGTAAAAGCCGATGTTGCCGCTTCTGCCATCGCAACATCAGGTGAGCCCAAAAATAAATATGCGACAGAGGAAAGCAAAGAAAAAAGTGCAAGGTAAATAACAATTCTTGCAATTCTCTGTTCCCATAGTATAAGAATCGCGTTAATAAGCCATATCGTAAGCAGCAGATAAATCATTTAATTTTCCCCTTGTGTACATCATGGGTTGGGTCGTTTAACTTGTGCCCGCTAAGATAGGCTGCCCGAGATAAAACATGGGCAACCAGAGGGTTAAAAATAAGCATGATAACCGCTACAAGCAATATTTTGCCTGTAAACCAGCCTATGCCATGGCGCAAGGCCATACCGATAATGATTGTAAATGCCCCAACCGTATCAATTTTAGAAGTTGCCAAAATACGCGTGTAAAAATCTTTAAACCTAAACATTGCCACAACGCCAAATGCCATAAATATAACGCCAATGACAACAATTATCGTTCCAATTATACTAACCATTATACTATCCTTCCTCTGCTATTTCCTTTGAGGGCAATATTCAACTCTTGTTCTTTGACAAAAACAGTGCAATAAAAATAACGCTTATAAATCCAAACAATGCATAAATAATTGCGAAATCTAATAAAAATGCCATGTCATTAATAGACGCAAAAAAAATTATTATTATAATAACCTTGGTAGAGGTAACGCTCATACCTAAAAGCCTATCCCAAATAGATGGCCCCATAATCACTGTTCTAATAAAGAAAACGAGTAGAAATATCAGTAAAATCCATAATAGTATATTCATTATTAACTCCTAAATTGGTTAAGCGATAATGCGTACCCTCTACATTTGCAAATTTCAACCGATTACGTTTTATAATCAGTTGAAATTTTTACAGACTCCTCTTGCATGTATAGCAGCTTCTCTTCCAAGTGACCCTTAATTAATTCATCTGCATTTTGCGGCGGATGTTTTTCACTTTTACTTCTAAGCCAGACGACAGTTATATTGTCCTTAGTCAAATCCAACAAAACAGATCCGGGCGTTAGGGTTATAGAGTCTGCAAGTATTATTTTTAGTGTCTCATTTGTAAGCTTTGTTTTTACGGTTACAATGTATGTTGTTGCGCCAAACAAAATCATTTTTATAACGTAAAATCCGGCAATGTAAATTTGCCCTACCAAGTAAAACCCATACTTTACCAACGCAAAAAAGTTTATACCCTTAACATGACTCAGGGGTATAAACTTTTGGCTATACCATATGCAGGCAACACTTATAAACATGCCTATCATTATATCAAAAATAGAAAATGATTCCCGTAAAACAACCCATATTAATGTAAGCAGGGCAATTTTAAAAGCTATAAATATAAATCCCTTGATGATACTCACCTTCAGATTCAAAAATGACAAAGTTGTAAAAATTTATGAATAAATACTGCCTAAGAATACTCCTAAATTTGGAAAACGTCAACTGCCATAATCCTCTAAAATACGAATCAAAGCCTCTTCTGTGTAAATTCGTATACCATCTGCCAGCCGCTCTTGTTCTTCCCAGGCTAATGAAGTAACCGGAGTGCTGGTGATTGTCCGAATTCCTTCACCATTTCCTTCTGCATAACGGACGATAATATATCCATCCTGAGAAGTTAATACATATAAATGTGCCGGCTGCGGCGGTAATTCAGGCACAAGTAACATCTCTTCAGAGGACGAAAATAATTCAATTCCTACATCTTCAATAGAAACGTCTTGTTGCAGATATCCATCTTGTGTATTTGCGGCTTCTGCAAAGCTGGATGGCTCAAAAAAAAGATATCCAATCAACAAGCCTATCACTGCAGAAAAAGCGCAAAGCCCGATTGCAATAAAGTGTTCGTATTTATTCATATAATCGCCTCCTTTTAAAATGGGGCTCTGCCCCAGGTCGCATGGGCGAGCAGCAAATACTTTTCACAGGTTCTTTTATGTAGCAGTATTGACAAATCCTATAGAAATCATACATTGCCAACCTCTCCTTTGTACGAATTGAGTGTAATTTTGTAATGCAGTAGGAAAATACTATCGTGCTTGACATGTAATCTGTAAAATTGTATCATGTGTTGCGTAGGTTAAATCAATTAAAACGTTTTATACAGGAACTATTTTAGTAATTGTGTCAAAAACTAGACACGCTAACTAAGCATTCTAAACAGATAGGGGAGATGATACCATGCTTAGCAAAGTAAAAACCGCGTTATTGTCTATGGCGCGTTATTCCTGGGAGCAAGGAGTTTGTGCACAAGCCTTTATGGAATCCGGTGATGACGATGTGGTAATTGGCCTGTGTTATGATGCTGTAAACAGGCAATCTGAAGACGGACGTTTGGGCAATTTAGGCGGGCAAAATGCAGTAACCGACCCGGTGGTTATTGTACCAGCGCTCATTCGTGCTTATGAGCTGACTAAAGATCCGGCCTTGAAAGCTGCCTTGGATAAGGCAATGCATTGGTGCCTAAAAACAGGGCCCAGAAATGCAGATGGCATAGTTTATCATATGGATCATACCCATCAATTTTGGGTGGATTCTATGTACATGTTTCCTGCTACGCTTATGGCCTCTGGCCATCCGGACGAGGCTATCAAACAGGCCGATGGATATATCGCTGCATTGTGGAACACGGATACCCATCTCTTTCACCATATCTGGGATGAAGATAAGAATGATTTTGAAATTCCTGAATTTTGGGGCGTTGGCAACGGCTGGGCATTGGCCGGCCTTGCGCGCCTAATTGCCGGACTGCCTGCTGATAAAGAGGATGCACGCAAGAGGTATATTGATATTGCTACAAAAACAATTAAAGCGACATTACCACTACGTCACAAAGACGGCTTGTTTCATAATTTTTTAGATAAACCAGACAGCTTTTTAGAGGCGAATTTTGCACAAATGTTAGCCTATACCATTGTTAGAGGCGTAAAAGAGGGCTGGTTAGATGCCGCATTTATGAAAGAGGCGGAGAGTATTCGCAAATCAGTTCATAGTTGTGTTAACGAGTATGGACTCGTGTATCCTGTATGCGGCGCGCCAACATTTAACAAGCAAGGTATAGCGCCAGAAGGCCAGTCCTTCTTTATTTTAATGGAAGCAGCATTTGCGCTGTAGGAGGTTAGCAATTATGCAAAAATCTAAATTACTGGCACTACTACCTGAAGAATACGTGTCTACCCCCGATGGCATGTCTATTGATAAAAATGACGGCAGCCTAATTCTAGCATGCCCAAATTTTGCGGATACATCAATGCCCGGCGTTGTGGTTAAAATTGACGAAAACTATAACGTGCGCAAATGGTTTGAAGTTCCCATTTTAGAAGAAACAGGCTGTGCCCGCCCAATGGGTATCGAAATGGCGGACGATGGCGATCTATACATCGTAGACAATCAAGGCTGGAGCGGTAAAGAAGATTTAATGTTTAAAGGCCGTATTTTACGTGTGAAAATGGACGGCGACAAAGTGGCAAAATGCACGGTTGTTGCAAAAAACATGGAGCACCCAAATGGCTTGCGCGTTAGAAATGGTAATATTTATGTTACCCAGAGTATGTTATCGAAAGTAAAAGACCCAACTGGCAAGCTTGTTAGCTGTGTATATAAATTCTCTGTAGATGATGAAAACATCGATATTACCAATACATTAGAAGATAAAAATATTTTTACAACATTTTTAACTCTTAACCCTGACTGTCAATATGGTGCCGATGGCATTGTGTTTGACAAAGAAGGCAATCTATACGTAGGTAATTTTGGGGATGGTGCAATCCACAAAATAACATCCAATCTAGATGGCACAGCAAAAGAAAATACTGTATGGTCAAAAGATGAAAGCCAAGTAACAAGCATAGATGGCCTTTGTATAGATGGGGATGGCAATATTTATATTGCAGACTTTTCGGTAAATGCCATTGCCAAGGTTGACAAAAACGGAAAGCCTACCCGCATAGCACAAAATGGAGATACCGATGGCCTAAACGGCGAAATCGACCAGCCGGGCGAACCTATTGTGTGGAACGGTAAACTTGTAATTTCATGTTTCGATTTAGTGACTGACCCGGGCAAGGTAAACACTGCCCACGAAATGCCGGCTACAATATGTATGTTGGATATGTAAATACTACAAAATAGGCAGTACAAAAAATAATATATAACAATTTGTGCGTACAGCGCGCACCCGAAGCGGATGCGAAGGAAGCGTAGCCGGGCTTTACCCGGCGGAGCGGCGGGGTTTGGGTGCGTCCTGCAAAGCAGGTGTTGCGCAAGCAACAGGCCACCCGGCCAGCAAGCGTAGCTTGCGAGAGGGGCAGAGCCCCATTAAAAAGGAGGAAATAAAAATGAAAAAAGGAAAGATCTTAATCGCAGTGCTTTTGTTGGCGTTCGCTTTTGCCTTAACAGCCTGTGGTAATAACGGCGGCGGCGCTGCAACCGGTGGAGATGACACTGTAGAATCAAGAGGCACCGTAACATGGTGGACATGGGGCGATTTTGAAGAACTTGGTATTTATCGCATGTATCGCTACATTCCTGACATTGATGTTGAATTTGCAGTATTCCCAAGTGACGAATTTATTTCACGCTTCCAAACAGCAGTAGCTGCAGGCAGCACATTACCAGACATTTTTAATGTAGAAATTGATCACCGCGCAACAATGTACAGCATTGATGGTTTGTTTCACGTGCTTGATGATGCGCCATTTAACATCGACAGAAGTGTAATGGTTCCGTTCTCTATTCCACTGGTATCTAACCCGCAGGGTCAAATTCTTGGTGTGCAAATAGATAACTGCGTAGGCGGCTTCCTATTTAAAAGAGATTTGGCACTAGAATTTTTCGGTACAGATGATGTTGACGAAGTAGAGGCGTTATTCCAAACGAAGGAAGATTATGTTTACTGGGCAAGACGTGTTTACGAGCAAAGCAACGGCCGGGTTAATATGTTTGCAAGCGCAGGAGATGCATTCCGTGCTTTCGCAAGCTTAGGCCATGGTAACTCTGCACCAAAAGTTGTGGACTATCAACTAAACATTCGCAATTTATTTATGGATACCTTCAATATTATGGAAGGCCTTGCAAGATACAACGGTATCGGCACACATACAGGCTGGTCACCAGGCTGGATGGCTTCTTTCTCTGGTGATGATGTAATCTTCTTCCCAGGTCCAACATGGTTTATTTCTCACGTTGTTAAGCCAAACGATCCAGACGGCGTAGGCAACTGGGGGCTTATTTCACCTCCAGGCGGTGCATTTAGCTGGGGCGGTACAGCTTACTCTATACCACTTGGCGCAGAAAACCCAGAACTTGCATGGGAAGTTATCAGATGGCTGACCCTTTCACAAGAAGGTGCAGAATCATTCTTCTCGGCTCATTCAACACCAACCCTATATCTTCCGGCCTATGCTACAGATTTGTACACAAACAATCCAGATCCATTCTTTAGAGGGCAAGATATCGTATCAAAGATGCTTGATATTGCAACACATCCAAACACCCAATCAAGACCTCTGTCTGTTTTTGACTCTTTCCTATTAGGTGCTGCTGCTCCTGCTTGGATTGAAATGATAGACAATGGCATGAGTGCAGAAGACGCCATGACCATGTTTGAAGATGAAGCAATATTTATGGATGCACGCTTGCATCGTTAATTTAATCCCTAGTTGACTTTCTCCCCCTTATCGTACTTTTTAAAGGTGCGATAAGGGGGTAATTTTGAATCTACTATAACAAGAAAGGGAGGCGTTTTGATTGATTAACAAAAAAACCTGGGCACCGTACTTATTCCTTTCGCCATATGTAATTTTATTTTTACTTTTTTCCATATTTCCGATTTTCTTTAGCCTTTGGATAAGCTTTAACCATTGGAACGGCTTTAACCCACCAGATTTTGCAGGAATTGAAAACTATATTAATATTTTGCGAAATGATCCACGCTTTTTTATTGCAGTAAGAAATACTTTTATTTTTATGGCCATGATTATTCCGGTGCAGATAATTGGTGCGTTTTTAATTGCAAACTTACTTAACAGTACGCTTCTTATTGGCAAGTCCTTCTTTAGAACAGTATTTTTCTTGCCATTTTTAACCACGCCAATTGCCATTGGTGTAATTTTTGCACAATTGTTTGAGCGCAATAACGGTGTTATAAATCAAATGTTAATGAACTGGGGCTTTATAGAGCAAAACATTAACTGGACTGGTGAAGTATGGCTTTCCCGCTTTATGGTGAGTGCCGTTACTGTTTGGCGATTTACCGGACATACTGCTATTATATTTTTAGCCGGGCTTATGAATATTAACCCGGAACTATACGAGGCTGCAGAAATTGATGGCGCCAATCGCTTCCAAAAAATGATCAGAATTACGTTACCCCTTATGAAAAATGTTCGCAACTTTGTAATTATAACCGTAGTTATCGGTTGTTTTGGCATTTTCGAAGAACCGCTTATGATTTTTTCTAATACGACAGGTATTACAGGCGGCCCGCAGCATTCGGCGCTGACAGGTACATGGCTGTTTTTTGATGTTGGATTCTCGGCTCAGCTTCGTTTTGGCTATGCTTCTGCCATATCCTTCTTGTTGTTCTTATTTATTGCTACACTCACCCTTGTTATTACAAAAGTCTTGAATGTAGGAGGGGAATCAGATTGACGAAGAAAATTACTGTTAGAATAATAATAATGATATTATTAGGCCTCGTTGGCGTTGTCGTTGTTTTCCCATTCTACTCCATGATTATGATGAGTACCTACAGTACACCGGAAATTTTTCGCGGGATTCGCTTTACTCCGGGTGATTTTTTCTTGCAAAATGCCCGAACCTTATTAAACCAGGGCTTTATGCGATACTATCGCAACTCGGCTATTGTTGCACTGGGAACTAGCTTTTTGTCAGTTTTTGTATCTGCCATGGGTGGTTATGCCTTGGGCATATATCAATTTAAGGGCAGAAAAGCCATTATGGGTATGATTTTAGTTACCCTTATGATACCTATGCAAATAGCGATGATTGGTATTGTTATGCAGGTTAACTTCATGGGGCTTGCAGATACCCATTTAATTCTTATTTTATTAGGAATACCCAGTGCTTTTGGCGTGTTTTGGATGAGTTCTTTTTCTCGCCAGGCGATACCCCTTTCCATAATAGAAAGCGCATACATGGATGGCTCTAGCGATTTTATGACCTTTGTTAAAATAGGGCTGCCTCTTTTAATGCCAGCCTGCGGAACACTATTTTTATTGGTATTTTTAGGTTCGTGGAATAGTTTTATGATGCCTATGGTTTTGCTTTCCAGCCGGGAATTGTTTACGATGCCTCTTGGAATAATGTTGCTTGCAAATAACTTTGGTAGAGATGTAGGCGCCCAGTTGGCAGGTTTAACTTTGGGTACCGTACCTATTTTAATTATTTTCGCATCTTTTTCTAAAACGCTGATTCAAGGAATTTCTGCGGCGGCGATTAAAGAATAGTATGAATTTCGGGCGGCCTGTGGTCGCCCGCATTTTGTATCATAGGTAATTGCAAAAAACAAACAGGGAGTGTAGTTATGGGAAAAAATGTTGTTATTGCGTGTGATTTCGATTCAAAGGAAAGATTAGAAACTTTCCTAAACCAGATGGAAGGCGCAACGGATTTTTATTGTAAAATAGGAATGGAACTTTTTAACACAGGTGCTTTACAAGGCTTTAATCCGGTAGAAATGGTTAAAGTCAGGGGACATAAAGTGTTTATGGATCTAAAAAACTATGATATTCCTAACACCTTAGGAAATACATTTAAAGTGTTAACAAGGGCGGGTGTAGATATTATTAATATTATGGCGGAATCCGGTTCCAAAGGGATGATCGCCGCACGCAAAGCCATAGACGAAGTGTGTGAGCAAGAAGGAATAGCAAAGCCTATCCTTTTAGCCGTTACGATTCTTACATCCAAATCAAAGGCCGATTTAGAGGAGTTGGGCATAGATGCAACGCCAGAGCAGCAGGTAATAAGACTTGCGAAGTTGGCTAAAAACTCAGGGTGTGATGGGGTTGTTTGTTCGCCGGAAGAAATTACTTCCGTAAAAGGTGCTTGTGGCAAGGACTTCGTAACCCTAACACCGGGCATTAGATTTGCCGACAGTAAAACAGATGATCAAGAAAGAATTGCGACACCTGCCTATGCCAATAAAATGGGCACAGAATTTATTGTTGTAGGAAGGCCCATTACCCAAGCCACAAACCCGGTAGAAGTTTACAACAAGTGCAAAAAGGATTTTACAGAGACCGTATAATAATGGAGGTATATAATGAGTGAGGCTTTAAGCATGAGAACATTGGTTGTTGAACTGAACGGTTCTCTATCTATTAAAGAAATTCCACGTCCAAAGCCTGGCCCTAAAGAAGCTTTGGTAAAAACCATAGCCTGTGGTATGTGTGGCACGGATATAAAATTAATACACAATTCCTTCAAAGGTTTTTCTGACGCCAACTATCCCCTAATGCTAGGGCACGAGGGTGTTGGCGAAGTTGTTGAAATAGGAGCAGAAGTAAAGGGGTTAAAAATTGGCGATAAAGTACTACTGCCTTTTGTTGACCCATGCCATGGCCTTGGCAGTGGATACGGTGCTTTAAGTGAATACGCAATTGTGCAGGATGCACAAGCACATACAAGCGACACAGTTCCCCAAGTTGCACTGGCACAAACTGTTTTACCACCGGACCTAAATCCGGTAGACGCAGTCACATTTGTTACCTTTAGAGAGGTATTAAGCTCCATCCGTTATTTTGGTATAAAACCAGAGGATTCTATCGTAGTTTTTGGCTGTGGCCCTGTTGGTTTAACCTTCATTAAGCTTTTAAGCCTGTCTGGCTGTAAAAATATCATTGCGGTTGATCTTGTTGACGATAAACTCGCATACGCCATAGCAAATGGCGCAAAAAAAGCAATTAACTCTAAAGTGGATGACGTAAAATCTGTCGTGCGTGAATTATATCCAACAGGCGTTAATCATGTGTTGGATGCAGTCGGTCTGCCTATAGTGGCAAACCAAGCAATGCATATTCTAAAAGATCGTGGCAACATATTGTGTTATGGTGTTTTGGCCGATAACCAAATAACTTTAGATTTTGGTGCCGCCTCTTACAATTGGAATTTTATTTGCCAACAAATGCCCGAAAAAGCCGAAGAAGGTGCCGCCCATAAGCAAATACTTGAGTGGGTACAAGCAGGTAAGCTGGTTATGAAGGATTTTATTTCTGACTACTTTACATTTGATAATTCCGTAGATGCATACGATAAATTGCTCGCCGGTAAGGTGCTTAAAAAAGGTATTATTACATTTTAAGGAGTCAATTTAATTGAGTAATAAAATTTTTAACGTAAATTTTAACAAAATATGCCTTGCGTCAATTGCCATGATGTCTGCAAACCAAATGATTATGGTGGTTTTCCCCCTATATATACGTGATCTTGGCATTGCCTCATCTTTTCTTGGCGGCGTTATGGCGCTTTCAGCGTTTTTTGCTATGCTGGCCCGGCCTGTAAGCGGATACTTAGCCGATAAAAAAGGCAGACAAATTGTTATGTATATCGGAATCGGAATTATGCTTGCCGGCGCGGTTGGTATGGTTTTTTTGCCGTTTATGATTGCCCTG
>Ga0123352_10006523_pt1 | contig 17857 bp, 6 predicted proteins | sample TergutLab28metaG_FD_89700 | JGI IMG/M metagenome (GOLD analysis project Ga0123352, IMG submission 89700) | Labiotermes labralis P1 segment gut microbial communities from Petit-Saut dam, French Guiana - Lab288 P1 | ecosystem: Host-associated > Arthropoda: Insects > Digestive system > Gut ... | reverse complement strand
TGGTTCCCCCCCCCCCCCACATTCAAAATTAATTTTGATTCGTGAAACCTTGTGCAGAACTCCTTGTGTTCTCACCAACTTCGTAACCAATGTGTTATTCTGATTTCCGACATGTTATGCTGGATGATTGCTAAAGGACGAGCTCACGCGGTAGGCAAAACTTAGGAGGCATATACATTATCTCCTTCACACAACTGCTGACTAGAAGCCAGTACATATCCAGAAGGGCTTCGTTCGGCCATCTCGACACGGGTTTTCTTCTTTGCCTTCTATCAACATGCAAATACTGAGATGTCTCAAAAGTCCAAGTTCCCGCCGCATGTGTCACCTGCAGCCTTCCCGGTTTCAATCAATAAAAATGAAGTTCCTAACTGTGGAAGCATCCAAATTAAAAAAAAAAACACGATTATTACAAAATCAAGCGTCCTTACCTCAAACCAGCACTTGTGTTTATGAAACTTATCCATCTTACAAAGGTTCACAGAACTTTGGTCTCAGCATGAACTACCAGGCTAGTGACGACTGTTCAGATCCTGAATAACATTCATTTTTGAAAGTAACGTACAAAGTCGCCGAAGTGGAAGCATAACTACACTCACTCAATCGATTCACCAGATGGAGGTTAGTGGTTAACCTCATGCTCCGGCCGCTTTACTTCCGGGAAAATAAACCCCAATATCCATTGAATATGAGCAAGGGTGGACACCAGAGCGGGTCTGGATGTTGCTGAAATATCTCTTTCCTCCGCCGGAATTCGAACTCCGTAACGTCTAGCTCGTAGCCTAGTCGCTTAATTGACTGAGATGTATCGGATCCTTTCGGAGTGGCTTGTTATAGGCTATATTACATAACTTGTAGGCGCACACGGAGAAGAGTGCCACATGACGCATGTCTAAGAATTGCGTCAGCATGTGACAAATCAGCTCCCACTGGATGAATATTCATGTAATTTAATGTTTGAGTGAAAAAGTAAAGTGTTCCCGTTACAGGCCCGGTGTGGCCCAGAAGGTGGGTAGAGTTATAGCTCTACTCTTCTGTGACCGCGGCACTAGAAAGGGGTGAGTGGTCAGCAACACGCCCCAGCCGCACTTTACCCCCGGGAAAGACCCGGTACCCATTGTATAGGAGGCTGGGTGGGCCCCAGGGCCGGTCTGGACGGGCGGAAAATCTCATCCCCACCAGGATTCGATCCCGGACCGTCCAGCCCGTAGTTCAGTCGCTAAACCGACTGAGCTACCCGGCCCACTTAATGTTTGAGTATTTAAGAAAATCTATTAGTAAAATTCACGTTTGACTAAAATGTGACAAGAGTAATGTGTGTGTTACATGAACACTTCTTTGCATTTATGATAATATCTCACTCAGTTCTTAGAATGAGAAATGTTTTGGACAAAAAGTTGTAGAGATAAATAAAACACATTTTATGCTCAGTTCCTATTCTTCTGAAAATCGTGTAGTTTTTTAGATAACGTGGGAAAATTTCGTAGGTAGAGCCAGACAGGACACAGATGACAATATAACACGTGTGTGCGCTTTGCATGCTGGATAACTAAGGTTACAGATACACATTCAGAGTATGTAATAATTCTTGTCCACAGCAACAGTGATTACGCAAATGCATTCAATTGTACGTTTATACGTACCGGGGTGCTGATAAGTCCTTAGCCCGACCTGGAAGGAAACAAGCTCAGAAGCATGCCAGGGACGCGCGCGATTTCAACAACATCGAGGCGCTAGTTGTCATCAAGTTTTTTTTTTTTTGCAAGGCAAGGCGCCGAAGGAAATTCACGCCATTCTGACAGAAACATTAGCTTGTTTCCCTCCTGGTCGGCTTAAGGACTTATCAGCACCCCCTGTATATTGCCTGTCCTGTATTCATTATCTTCATCACCACCAACAACAACAACAACAACAACACTATACAGAAGTTACACTTCATTAACAGTTTGGTGCAGAAACATCTGCACTGGAACATGACAAAAAAACTTGTATTTTCTCCGTCCTTACCAACAGTATTTCAGGGTTTTCCCGAGCAATGGATTCCCATGTCTTAGAAAAGGCGCTAGTTTAATTTTTCATGCGTCTAGTTTTGCCTATCAAAATGTAATGACCCACCGGAGACTGGTCTTTATCTGACACCTTCTGAATTATAGCGTGTGTGTTTTTCTCAAACGTCGTGTTCAAGATTTCATGGGTGGCGCCATATGCTGTCGCAAACGGATAGACATGAACTCCACATAACGCATCATCTTTTACACCTTAAAGAATGCCTAGTATGTATTGTGTTAAAGAAATTCGCGAAGGGTGCTGGACTTGGATGGAATATTTCACGCAGTGTAATGCATATCTGCTGACGACATTGACGTAAATGGAAGAATTCAGTCAGCTTCGACTGAGGCATTCACCAGTTTAGAAAAAACAGCTAAGAACATGAATCTGTTCATTAATAAAGAAAAAAACCAAATATATGCCAGTAACTAAGAAGAGCCATAGAGGTTATCCTCATATCTAGAAGTTGTACCATACAAATTTCAAGTTGTTCATAGTCTCGCTTACTTAGGGTCAGATGTCAATTGTAATAATGACATCAGTGCAGAAATTCAAAAAAGTGTCCTAGCCGCAAAGAGGTGTTTCCACGGACTGAGAAAGCAATTGAGGTCCCACTTGACCTCAAAAAACACCAAAACATTGATGTATAAAGTACTCATTAGACATGTACTTACATATGCCCCCAAACATGGACTTTATCTAAAACACGTAAGCGGCGGTAAAGTCTGTTCGAAAAAAAGGTACTTCAATGTATCTTTGGAGCGAAACAAGAGAACGAAACATGGCGAAAAAGACACAACTATGAACTATATGAAGCATTTAATGAACCAAACATTGTTAATTACATCAAAGTCAATAGACTAGCATGGGCTGAGCACTTGATGCGTATGAATAATGACTGAATTCTTAAAAAATATTCAACACCGAACAGGATGGAGTAAGAAAAGCTGGGAGATCGAAACTACGATGGGAAGATGGAGTTGATCAAGACGTAGAATATTAGAGGTCAAGAATTGGAAGAAGGTCGCCCTCGACAGAGATGAATGGGCAAAGCTTCTGAAGAAGGCCAGGGCCCATCAGGGGCTGTCGAGCCGATGATGATGATGTACTTCATATCTGACGACAATCTTTTGAGTTAGAGCGCCATGTAGAATGGTAGAAAAGTACAGACGTTTCGAGAACTGCTTTCTGGAACGAATTTGCAACGTTTAAGTTATGAAATTACCGAACTGCAGTCTGGTAGAAAGTTACCAATGTATCCGAATAACCTGCTGCCTGCATCTTCAGTCTATAAGTTTAGTGAGTAAAAATAACGGCAGCAGGTCTTCCCGAAACGTCCGTAACAACCTACCAGAATACACGGCATCACAATACAGTACAGTAATATTTATGGTTATGGGCTTTCGCGTTCAATTAAGTAAAAATTTCAGGACTGAGTTACTTTTACTCAGTCACATTTTGATACTGATAAGCAACAGCCGTAAGCGGGCCTAGGCCGCCTCATTGTTAAGTTTTGTGCATCACACACAATTAGGCACACACAGACAAACACAATTAGGCACACAAACAGACACACACAATTAGGCACACACACAGACACACACAATACATACACAATTAGACACACACACACACACACACGATTACACACACACACACACAATAGGACACACGCGCAGACATACACAATTAGACACACACACACACAGACACGCACAATTAGACACACACACAATTGGGCACACACAGACACACACACACACAATTAGACACACACAATTAGATAAACACACACAGAGACACACACAATTAGACACACACAATTAGGCGCACACACAGACACACACAATTAGGCACACACACAGATACACACAATTAGGCACACACACATGCACACACAATTAGGCACACATACACACAATTAGATAAACACACACAGAGATATACACAATTAGACACACACAATTAGGCGCACACACAGACACACACACACACACACAAAATAGGACACACACGCAGACATACACAATTAGACACACACACACACACACAGACACGCACAATTAGGCACACATACACACAATTAGATACACACACACAGAGACACACACAATTAGGCACACACACAGACACACACACACAAGAGGACACACACGCACAGCCACACACAATTTGACACACACATACACAATTAGACACACACAGACACACACAAGAGGACACACACGCACAGCCACACAAAATTAGACACACACACAGACACACACAGACACATACAATTAGACACACACACACACACACAGATAGACACAATAGAACACAACTCAGACACGCACAGCCACACACAATTAGACACACACACAGACACACACAATTAGACACACAAACACACACACAGAGACACACCCAATAGGACATACACACACACATACACACACACAATAGGACACACACACATAAACACACAATAGGACACACACACATATACACACACAATAGTACACACACACAATAAGACACACACACACATACACACACAATAGGACACACCAACAGACAAACACAATAGGACAAACACATACACACACAATAGGACACACTCATATACACACACAAGAGGAGACAAACAAACACAATAGGACACACACATACACACAATAGGACACACACACACCCACCCACCCTTTCACCCACCCACCCACACACACACACACAGCAGAACTCCTCTGAACGAGTGATCAGCTCGTTGCAGAGGCCGCTATCTACACAACACACAACAAAAACAAGAGACGAACATTCATCCCCTTAGCAGGATTCAAACCTACGATCCCAGCAATCGAGGGGCTGCAGACCCAGGCCTTAACAAGGCCACTGGAATCGGCGAGTTAGTCACTTGGTTGTAATTTATGGTGAAGACGCTACAGAAAATAGTCATTTGTGCTGTGGGACAGAAAGGGCTAGGCGCTTGTAAACGGTGTGGCAGAAAGTGCAGACATTTTTGACATCTTAAAAATAATTAAAGTAATAACGCAGGTGACGACATGATTACTTCAAAATACTCGTAAAACTTTGCGAGAAATACATTTGCTCGGTGAGGAAGCAGGTTACAAAATGCCTTTTTTTTTAGCTCTTCCTGGATTCTTGCTTCCAGTTCCTCACCCCTTACTGGACATGCGGCAGAAAGCGTTGCACATTTTAATTGACCGGCATTGTTGTGGCTAGATTTTGGCGCGCCCGCCAATTCTGAAGGTTAGGGAGGATTTGTGCAATATATTCAAATCTGGCACACCAATGAAAGACGGAAGAGGGGTCAAAGCACTTGCGTGTCCCTTGTGTCTAGATTGTAGAGTTATACAACACTAATACAAACATCATAAACGAATTAATAATGACTCATGCATCCCATTTACGTATCTCTGGAAATAATAATAATAATAATAATAAGTGAATATGAAGAAGTAAGAGTGTTACGCAATCAGGTGCACAGATGGGGCAGTTATGGCAAAAAATCCAGATAACGTAATTAAAAACAAAAAAGAGAAGCAGTGCATACTGATAGATGTAGCAATATCGGTAGACAGAATGTCAAGCAAAAGGAAGTAGAAGAGAAGCTCAAATACCAGAGTTTATATATAGAGATAAAAAGAACGTGGAACATGAAATGTATGATAGCGCCCTAATGACTGAAGACAACGGAAAAGTGACAAGAGGCCTAAAAAAATTTAGAAACCATACCGGGAAAACATAATAGGCAAACTACAAAAGACAGCTATACATAATGCGGGTAGTACGAATTCTGAAACTGAAATCCTGAGCGCTGGAAATCACCGTTGGTTCAAAAGAAGTACCAGGGAGAAGCTGCCACTGACAATAGACGTAATAATAATAATAATAATGTAAAAACAAAGGTGATACCAGTAATAATAGGGGCGAATGGGACTATTTCAAAGTCATTTAGAAAATATGTGAGCAACATACCAGGAAACCATGATGAAGTCAAGGAACTACAGAAAACAGCCATATTGGGCACTGCACACATACTTCGGAAAGTACTAACGTAAATGTACAATAGATTCAATACTGAAACTAACGATATAAGCACCATGAATAGTAACAACAGAATAGCTGCAACACTGTATTCCCTAGGTACATAGTTCTTCTCAGGAATATAAGTATACATACCCTGCATAAAGGAGATGATAATAATAATAATAATAATAATAAGTGCTAATGTACAAGTACAAAACATATTTCACTGACAAAATAATATTACATGTAGGAAAAACTGTAACTACAGAATAGCTGCAACACTATGTACCCTAGAAATATGTCTCGTTTCAGGTACATAATAGTCAGTACCCAACATAAAGGTGATAACAAGGATAATAATTATAAATTCATTACGACTGTCTTTGTTGAGTTCAATTCATGCTCCTTTTCTTGGTACTAACTTCCATTCAACCCCGGGCTATCATGGTAGCCCCTTCGCCGGCAACACATAACGTTTACAAACCTAATTATCTTACCGAATCACTTATATTTAGCGTTGTCTAAATATCTACCTAGATAAACTCTGGCAGTACGACGAAATAATATTTCCCATTTTGCTACCCCTAGTTGGCAATCAACCATTTTTTATTTAAACTGTCCTCTTCATTTTTCTAGTGTCTCAACAGCTCAGCAATTTGTGTTTGATAACCTTTTCACCTAAACATAACAGGCATTTCTTTCAACTATTTTCTTTATAATTTCTGTCAGTTTCCACAATCATGCTAGCAACCGTGTTCTATCGCTTTTTTCCTTTCTAGTAAAGTTACAGCAACACCTGTACAGGCCTGGGCAGGACCCGAGGGTTCCAGGAGGTTAAGCCAGGAAATAATTCTGGTACTCATTTCTGTTAGAGGCTGAATCACTACACGGCCATAGGATTATGTCAATCCCAAATACAAATGACACCATCGGGAATCGAACCAGCGCATTGCCTCAACCAACTGCGACACCGCGTGCCTCCTTCTTTCTAGTACAGAATTCTATACACAAATTTCACCTTACCTAAAATTCGTTTATCGACGCAGTTCTAATGAGCTATTTTCTGACATTTTTCCTGCCATATTGTTACATCTTCCTTTAACCAGCTTACTTACTTCACTCTAGGAAAGCGTAAACATGCAAAACTTCGCTGTTGGTGTCAAGAAAATCTCTGTGAAATGCATGAATCTCCTCTTCGTTCCTCGAGCATAACAGCGTGGTGCGATATAGAGTTTTGCACCATCATTGGACCTCATTTCTTGCACAACGAGTAACATGAAATATAAACCCTTAAAGTTACCGGGACATGACTGCGAACTTTAGGGCTTCTGAAATTCGCCGTTTATGTATGAGAAACCTTGGCTCCAACAAGATGGTGCAACGTCCCACACAGCTACTGTGTCCGTAATATGGTGTTGAACATTTTTTCCAGGTCGACTCATGTCTCGATTATGAAACACTTTGACTTCCACGATCACCAGAGCTGAGCTTCCTCGCTTCTTTCTTTGGGAGCCCCCCCCCCCCCTTATTCCCCAGACACATCCAGCAACGTTTGAGGAGCTGCTGACAAAGATTCGGGGAGAGATAGCTGCTATTTCACAGGAAAAGCTATAGAACGCATGTTCTAACCCACTTAATAGGGCAATAAAATGTATTGTTTGTGAAGGAGGTCATCTGACGAATAAAGATACAGGACATGTGTTAATTTGTACCGAATTTCAAAGCTTTGTGTTTATTTAGATACAATTTTATCATCGCACGTGTAATTATTTTGGGGACCGCGGTAGCACAGTGGTTAAGGTACTGTGTTACAAATCGGAAGGTCGCTGGTTCGATCCCAGCTGGTGTCATTGGATTTTTCATTGACATAAGATCCTTCCGATCGCACTATGGCCATGAGTACCAGGAGTATTTCTTGGGGGTAAAGGCGGCCAGTGCGTAAGGCTGACAACCTTACCACCATCCTGTGCCGTTGTCACGAAATCTGGGAACCTTAACTTCCTGGAAACCTCTGGGCCTGTCCAGGCCTGTAACGGGACTGCTTTACCTTTTACATGTAATTATTTTAAGAATTATTGAAATATAAAATGTCTCAGTGTTTGCTGCCGCGTTTTAAATGTCCGAATGTTTATAAAACTCCGGAACCGACAGAGCTGATGTTTCGGGAACAACGCACACATGGGAAGGTGTGACCTGGTTTCCAGCGGCCTTGTCCCCCTACCAGAGTCGGGCGAGGCCACGGGCTGTGCGCACTGGTGAGGGGAGGAACGGCACCGTGCGACTGGTGTCAGTGAGTGGACTGGTCTGCAGGCCACCGCCTGCTTCCTACGTGATGAAATAAGGATGAATCAACTATACATCACCCCTAATTTTATACGAATTTACCCGAATGTGATTTAGTCTTATATTTCGTCTTTTCATGTTTTCCGCGAAGACTACTAAAATTCCAAAGTTTCGTGTTTTGCTGAGGTGACACACACACACATGTCTGCCTCTTTCCATCAACTCGCTTTTGTTAAAAACACTACGTTTCGGCAGCTGCCTGTGTTCCCATCAACAGGGAAAAGACAAATTAAAACTTACTCTGTTGGAACCATGGAATGGACATGAGCTCCACAAAATGGACCCAGCAGACCAGGTTTCATAGTGTTTACATTTTGCCTGATTATGGAAGCAGCGTCAGATTTTGAAACGTTCTCTGCTTTTGACACGAACGATTAGCGGAGAATGTTAAATGCAAAGCATGTCGCCAGTAAATAAATACGTGGATTGCGTAAAGTATAATTTTATCCGTACGGGATAATGTGCCAATCGCAGTGGCCGCGCGGTGTACGGCGTGAGTCTGCGGCCGCTTGCTTGTTAGGATTGTGGGTTCGAATCCAGCGGGGGCATGGTTGTCTGTCTGTTGTAAGTGATGTGTGTTGTCAGGTACAGTTCTCTGCGTCGGGCTGACCACTCGTCCAGAGGAGTTCTATCGTGTGTGGTGTGTCTGAGTGTGGTCGTGAAACCTCGACAATGAGGAGGCCTGGGCCCACTGGGGGCTTTAGCGCCACGGTAAAAAAAAAGGGATAATGTGATTAGTTTCAAAGTTAATTGAATTGCGTATAATTACTTATAATAGGCACGTAAACCAATGGGGCTACAGAAATTTCGCGTTGCCTATTTGAACGCAATTATTCCGAGAATCAGACTATTCCTTGCGGGTGATTATAATTGAATGAATATTTGCCAGACGAAATGGAACTTTTCTATAAATGTATAGACTACGATATATAGTGTCTTTCGCTGTTTCATTTTACGGTTCTGCCAGTAATCCCGTCTCTATAGCGTCATGTTGCAGTGTGACTGAAAAAATGAAGAGCATTCGGAAAGAAGCGAACACTGGGTATTCGAGGAATCATCCCGATATTTTGAAGGACGAACTAAAGCCAACAATAAAAAAAACTTCGTTCTTCCTGGTTGTTACACAGCCAGTAGTGGTACTTCCTCACAGACTTTTCGGGACAGCTTATCGGTCCTATCTTCAAGTGGTCACATGAAAATGGGACCGACAGGTTGTCCTGAAACGTCGGTCCGCAATCACGCATAAAAAACTACAATCAGGCGAACCGATGATCCGGTAGAGATTCGAATAAAGCACCTCCTGAATGCCAGTCTAGAGGTTTATCGCTAAAGTAACCTTGTTCCATCCATATAGTGTCTAATGGGGCAAGAACTCCATAAAACCCTTCGAACCACCCGCTTCGCCGTCCGATATGCAACCCCTGGGTTACCTCATATAGAAATAAGATGCGTAACTGCTGTTCTAATCTACAATTTTTATAATATATAATTTCAATTATGTGTCAAATAATAAATCGTAAAATAGCAGTTTTATAAAATCTAACACTTATGACACGATTACTACCAGCATTTGTGACAATCCTGCTTTTGTCTACCCTGTAGACTGAAAGACCAAGTCTGTTCGAAATGTTGTAGATAGCACGATATCACAGTGCAGGAGAGTCTTATCACAGTGGCAACGCATAATTTCTGAATTCTATGCCTCTTTTTTCAGTCAAGAACGAAACAGAGGTTCTCACAGCGGTGGCTATAAAGATTGCTGTCTTGTGGGGAGTGACGCCGTGTAGTCTAGTATAAATGTACCGCAGTGTAAGAGGAGCTTCCTGCCTCCATGAGTGATTACCCTTCTACCCGAATGATAAGGCAGCAGGATCCTCTGAACCATCCGTCAACTTGTACTAGCTTACACGGCACCACACCCCACAATGACAATCTTCGGAACATCTCTTAGTCCTCAAGTTTTGGCTCATCGCAGTATCTTTAACTGTGCTTTATCAGATATATGGTTTGCATAAGGTCGAAAACAAACATCGCACTCAAATGGTTGTCATCCATATATTGAATTCGTTACCGACTTGAAATCTTGGCTCTGAAACTGGCTGTCATCTCTGAGATTTTTCATGCTTTTCCTCAGCCTCTCCCAGGAAATGACTCGACGCGATCTTAACTGTGCCTCCACTGTTTCGCTCCACTCATTGCATGAACACAGTCTCGTCTCAGCTAGGTGGAGCTGTCGTTATTAGTTAGAATGTAGGCCTACAAGTCGGCCTGCAGTGAATGACGTATATCACCGACCTACCTGAATCATGATAACCAGTTGCTGGACCAAGATTCGAAAACACTGAAGTATGAAATTCATCTCTGCTATGTATTTAAAGTACATCGCCAGTCGTTCATACTCACGTTCTTACACACACACATCTCACACATAGCTTCAACTGAATGACAAGTACTAAAGCAGCTATAAATATGATATAGTGATTGCACACACACATCTCACACATAGCTTCAACTGAATGACAAGTACTAAAGCAGCTATAAATATGATATAGTGATTGCAAGACATATTACTAAAGATAGAACTGTGCACAATTTGAAGGCACTGATTTTCCTCTATTTTTTGCTGGGAATTTATGATTGAAAGACATTAGCTTGAAAATAAGACATAGAACTGAAAACGCATGGCCGCAGCCGATTTGGTTTGATACAGATTACAATGAAAATGATGAAATGGACAGACGAAAATATTCTGAAAATGTACTTGCTGTATTGCATTTAAGCAACGTATGGCCATGGCCCTGTAGTAATAAATAATTTCTACTGCACATAAAGAGAATTTCAGAGATACAATATATTAAACAACAGGGATGAACAAATTGTCTCCCACAGAATGAAAGGTCAAACCACAGGGGCGCGGACACCCACCCACGTCTCATAGAGCTACAGCCTGCTCCGCACAGCAGTGCTGGATTACTGAAGCCTTTTTATTTGGTCAGACAGGTGTGGCCTGTTTTGTTACGGATTCTGAATGTATTTATGCACATAACATGAACACTATGTGTGTGCCGTACGTAATATATGAACGTCTCTCCGCACGCCAGATGCCGGTTTACCTCTCTTGCCATCACGGCATGTCCCCGCCGCCGTAGTCAGGCGAGTGCTGAGGTCCCGCCGCGTAGGGGCAGGCTTCAGCAGGCGCGGGCTACCCGGGCCACCGCCACTCGAGGGCAGCCACCACCAAGCACACAATACCACCACCACCACCACCACAACTGCCACAGCACACAAACAAACCCCCAACCCCCCCACAAAAACAATCCTTCCTTACCAGAACCACGGTTGGGTTTCCAACAAACCGACACACATTAAGACACGCACTTGTATGGCCCCTTCCCTCGCAGAACGCGCGGGCACTCACTTTTAATCCATCATTGCAATCGTTCTCCGGACTCTGTTACCTTCATACTGAAAAAAATTGGTGGAGGAGGAAAGGGTTACGTTAACAGTAGCCGCGCCGCGAAGCAGGCAACCCTGCTTGCGATCTGCTGCGGCGAGTTGCCTGCCATCTACCGGGCGATCGATTGGTGCAACATCTCGCAGTACGATTGCTCAAAGAGCTTACGCAATGCGCCTGTGCGAAGTGTGGGAAAACCGACGTTGCCAATTCATACACAAAAAATTCATCTCATTTTTCGCTGAAGGCAACTCTCTTTATATTTCTAACAATATCTTCTTCAAATACAACGAAGTGAAATGCTCTCCTACCGTCAATATGCAAACGGGAGAACAGGATTTGTTCTAATTTGTAATCTGCCGTTTGCTAGTGTTCCTCACCCCTCGTAACGCCACACCCACCAGACGTGCGGGCGTGGACACGTGTTGTTACACATACTGCCGGTGACATAACCTCCTTTTTTCGCTTGTATATATTTCCTATTTAGCTACGGTAATTTTATTCACAAGATCTCCAGACTGTCTTTCGAAGCAGACTTGTGTCTAAAATATTGAAATCCTTACAGTTAAACAGTAATAAAAAGAGATTGCTGAATTGCAAGTTGAATACCTATGAACTGATTTCACTAATTTCGTGTTCCTGCGGTTCGCAAACCTACATGTACCATCCAAATAACCTCGGTGGCACAGAGAACGAATGAAATTTTACGTCAGTCGGATCCAAAGAGCTACCCACTGACATAAACGGTACAGCTGCGGAACGCGGAGGCGGTGCTTGAGTGACTGAACGTGCTAGTAACATTAGCAGCGCTGCTTTCGCATCTACCTAATACTACCGCCTCTTCCGGCGTCGTAGGGGTGTGGTGTGTTCAGTGACATGCAGTAAAGCTGGACACGTTAACATGCTTTTTGGAGGTAATGGTTTGGCGAGCTGGCAATCCGTGATCTGAGAACACTACCGACGGATTCAACGTACCGTTTGTTGCAGAGTTACAGTGAGGTATCATTGTCGTCGCATGAAACGGTTTTCTTGGCTGAGAAATCTCCAATGTGGAGATTCATAATCTACAATCGGCATTCATTCTTGTGCTCGCCACATACAAAACCAACGCACACGGCAAAGAAAACAGTTAATTTACAAGCAGTATTGAAGCTAGGTTTTTTCGTGCCCGGGGCGCGTTATCAAAATGCCCTATCCCCCTTCGCAACACAAACTATGAACTTAAAACGAATCGCAATCATTCACTGAAGTTAATTTTATTTACCGCAATAATTAAAATTTGTTGAGAGCACATAGTATTTATTTTCCTTTAGAATATTCATTTTGGCGCCATTAGAGACTCTCGCCTCCCCCCCCCCTCAACCGTAGCCACACCCTTATTCCCAAGGCATCCTAGGCTACGTGAAAAGCATGCAGTGAATTGTGCTTGTTACAGAAGTACGAATGAGAGATAATGTCATTTGGTAAAAGAACATTTTATTTTGATTAAAGATGTTTCTCATCGAACATTTGTACACAGAATATTAAATGAACTCTTTATAAACCAACGCAAACGGTGAAATGTAACTCTTTCGATAGGAAATACAAAATTCCTCCGCTAAATCAACCAGCAGATTTGTCACTGCAGGGCACTGGTTATTTATGTGGAGAGTTAAGTACTGGCGTCCAGCGGCATAGCTAGGATTTCTGGCGCCCGGAATGAATTATCGCAATAACCGCCCCTAACAGAAATTATGAACTTTAAAAAGAATCACATTTTTTTCAATTTACTTTTATTTGGCTCAATATTTTGGGATTTGTTGAGCTCAAAAACAAAATTTTTCATCCAATACATTCATTATGCCGCCCCTTGGGCCGACATGGTAGGCCGCCCTATCTACGCCCCTGCTGACGCCACACGCCACAGCAGGCCGCTTTCATATGCCTATTTCCTTCATAAGCATCGTCAAGATGCTCGAAAACATTTACGTTTCTCCAGTCCTTGAATATGTGCCGCCGCAAAGCGATAATCCTACTGTCCTCAATATTCTTAAACAAAAGGTACGAGACTGTTGTGAAGACAAAAAAGAATACCTGTTGAACGTTTTGGAACAATCGCAGACTATAAAAACATCTTCCTGCCACTTTTAACTGAGTTAACCTGCTGCTCCTAGTTTCCTGAATTTTCCTTTGATCACATTTCAAAACTACGACAGTGGCGCTGCTGTCGAATCACAGACATTGGTCTCTTACACCAGGCTCCTCCTGACCATCATATCTAGCGCCATAGATGAGTTTTGTTAGTTTTGCAAACCTGGCGCGAAAATTAAATGGACTACTGATCCACGGCACAGTGTATGTTACGGATGACAGGGGTAGTGATCAGAGCCAAAACACAGTGTAGAACATATTATTACAAAAGGGACATACTAAAATCTTGAAACTCTACTCGGGCTGCAAAACGATTGGTAAAAGTAAATATACCTATATCAAAGAAATATATTCATATTAACCTTTTGGCGCCGGAATTATTTTTTTAATTTTAGCACACCCTGTATATAAAATGTGAATAATACAGGTACCAAATACGTTATAATTATGAAACAAACTGCATTTTGAAGAGAAAAAACGGAGAGTATATACCATGTTTAAAATATTCAGTACATATATCTGTTGAATAAATATATAAAATGCAACTTTAGAGGTTAGCGGTGCGGTACGACCACTATAGTTGACATTAGGCGTCAAAAGTTTAAGCGATTCGGGGACAAATTAATTATCAGCATTCTTGCAGTGAAATGCATTTAGCAATTAATTAAAATAAAATTTTAACAGTTACATTCATTATTAATGTGACGGCCAGAGCGGCAGCACAAGGTTCTAAAATCTAGGGGACGTCCAAGACGAATGTGTGTGCGGGGGGGGGGAGACATCTTTTGATTCGTGTATTAACAGGCTACCGACCTCCACATTTTTCCGGTCTTCTGCTTCGCATCTCTTTAAACTAGATTTAAGCGCCACTTGCATATCTACGTATTATTCTCACAGTGCTGTTGGCAGCAGTGAGTGATCGGTGCAATAACGATAACAAGGGTGGGGTGGTCACGGCAAGGAAGACTGCACCAGACCACGCTCGCGTGAGCGGAAAGGAATGGCTGGAAGCGAGAAAGTGGTGGACGGAAATAAGTGCGTATGTTTCTAGTGACTGTACGTAAGCCTTTGTCTCAAGAAAGACACGTTATAAGCAGGAAGTCATGAGAACTTTGAAGCAGTATTTTATAATGCCATGAACCCCTGTCATTTATCACAGTTCGACCGCATTTTCAACATACATATAAGACATTTGCGTAGCTGTACGAAATACGTCATGTTCTCCACACACACACACATTAAACTTGTTCTATATGCTAGGATTTTTATCCAAAAATTGTCAGTCGTGGAAAAAAGGAATTTTTATGTCTTTATAGGGACAATTTGGTTCCTTTAAACACACATTTTTCATCATTTCCTCTAGTTCTGTCTGTTCTTTATGGCCTCACTTATTTGCCGGTATTCGAAACAGTATTCAGCATGCAGGAAGCATTCTGCTACTACCCGGAGTTCAACTGAAAACCGAACTCAGACGTACACCAAGCTTAACGGCCTTACATTTCAACTTACCGCGTGTTAGAGTAGGCACTAGAAAGACCAACTCTAGAAGACGTTATTACATGCTGCTTGAAGTTCTAGTCTAGAAATTGCTGATGCTGCAGGCCTGATAAGTTCGCCCTGTGTGTGTGTGTGTGTGTGTGTGTGTGTGTGTGTGTGTTTGTTTGTTTGTTTGTTTGTTTGTTTGTTTTGGTGGGTGGGTGGTTGTGTGTGTTTTGGTGTATGTGTGTGTGTGTTTTGGTGGGTGGGTATGTGCGTTTTGGTGGGTGTTTGTGTGTTTTGGTGGGTGTTTATGTTTGGTGGGTGTGTTTTGGTGGGTGTGGGTGTGGGTGTGTGTGGATTGCTTTTATATGCCCCGTTTTTCGAACTAGCCCACAGATGATAGTCACAAAAGTTAGATCGTGAGAACAAGCAGGCTACGAAGACGACAAACTATTCGGTCCCCAGAAAGGTTCCTCAAAGCAGTCACTGAATTGCACTCTGTATGGGCAGGTGGACCATCTTTCTGGAAGGACCCGTAGTTCCTATCCACATAACTTAAATTAAAAAAAAAAAAATTGTGCAAGAATTTGTCCAACGTACCTTTTGAATTTATTGTGTCCGACAAGAAGTTGATTCCGTTTATTGCTGCTGCACTGATGGCGCATAACACCTCAACTTTAACGTCATGTAATGGGATTATCTGCCAACCAGGATCTGCTATTTTGGGTGACGTGTGGACGTTTAAGTACAACCATACTTCATCTGAAAAAAAAAAGTTAACAAATGATTGACTGTATCATTACGCTGCGCACCACTGTTTACAAAACCTTACTCCTGCCGCAGTGTCTGCTTCCTGGAGTTTTTGAACTACCCAAATTTTATATGCATTCAAGTGAAGTAATTTTGTGGCGACCATCTTGTCGTAACCCCAGATGTTGGCAGGTAATTTCTTAATTTATCAGCCGACCAGTAGCTTGAAATGCAGATACGATATGACAGTCGTGGGTTGCCAACCACCAACAACAAACACTCACTGTAGAAGAGCAGAATAACACTCTATTTATTATACAGCTGGAAATGCTACATCCGACAGACCCTAGTCTGGCCGGTTTGTAACCTATGAGCACCCAGACAAAAGTGCCTGTTGTGTGTGATGGAAAAACTAAACTGTATCTTACTCGAGCCCTCCTGCTGACGGTACAAAATTCCAGTCATTGTAAAGAGGTACAAAACAAGGAAACAGATGGGGTTTGTCTTGAAGGGAAGCAACTGATTTGTGGTTTTGGGAGATCGTAACTGGTCAGACTGCACCCAAAACTGAATTAAATGTTGACCTTTGAAATGACGTTAAAAGGATGGGACGGAAAGGAACACTTTGCTGTAAACAGTTGAAGTGAGCTTTAGGTTTCTGTGACCGTGCATCGTGAGCAAATTATGAGGTGAGAGAGAAAACCAACAAGATGCAACAGTTAGATGTTTATTATCGATACTTTCCCAACATGTTTGGGGCATCATTATGCCCATCTTCAGGAGAACAAGACGTGTGTTACTGCACGTGGTGTGCTGCGCTGGTTCTGCTGGATGTAACACACGTCTTGTTCTCCTGAAGATGGGCATAATGATGCCCCAAACATGTTGAGAAAGTATTGATAATAAACATCTAACTGTTGCATCTTGTTGGTTTTCTCTCTCACTTCACAAGTTGAAGTGAGTCGACACGACAATCTAAAAGACTTTCGTGTGGTTTTAGTAATCGCACTGCAGTTCCATCTAATGTTTCTTCTTAAAGAACACGTCTTGTTGGCTGTCACCTCTTATTCAATATCGAAACCGTTGTTCGAAATGGTTATACTATTTCATGTTTCGCCGTCTTCTAAATCCCCTGTGACATTTTTTCTTATTTCTTCCATATGTAAGTTTTCACAATGAAAATCCTCTGTATTAAACGGTGCGTCGTGTTTGCTGTTGCTACTTATTACGTAATTAGTTTTTTTTTAAATTTATTTACCTTCTTCTTCTTCCATTGGCACTACAGCCCACTGTGGGCTTTGACCTGTCGAACAATGTCCTTCCATTTTTTCCTATCTGCCACCAACTCTCTCCATCTTCTCACTCCCAGCACTTGAAGATCCCTTTCTACTTCCTCTTTCCATCTTTTTCTGGGTCTTCCCCTTCTTCTCGTCCCTTCCAGTTCTTGAGTGAGGATCTTTTTGGGCATCCTATCCTCCTCCATTCCCTCTAGGTGACCTAACCAGCTTATCCGTTTCCCTTTTATCCATTTTACTATATTTTCTCCTTTGCTCATCTCTTCTAGTTCTCGATTCGTCCGACTTTTCCATTCCCCGTTTTCATATTTAGGACCATATATTCTTC
>Ga0123352_10006520_pt1 | contig 17865 bp, 10 predicted proteins | sample TergutLab28metaG_FD_89700 | JGI IMG/M metagenome (GOLD analysis project Ga0123352, IMG submission 89700) | Labiotermes labralis P1 segment gut microbial communities from Petit-Saut dam, French Guiana - Lab288 P1 | ecosystem: Host-associated > Arthropoda: Insects > Digestive system > Gut ... | reverse complement strand
TTTTTTTAGCCTGCGCTTTGTTTTGTGGTGTTTATGTGAGTGTTTTTGTTGTGTTGTCCAGGGGGGTGGTTGTATGAGGTGTGTGGTTTTTTTTTTTTGGTGAAGAACCCCCCCCCCCCCCCCCCAGTGGTCCAGGACCTCTTCATTCACGAGTTTTCTAGATCACACACAACGACGCACCAGAGTCGGTAGGACTCCTTTGGACGAGTGTTCAGCTCGTCGACAGTAATGGTGTTACAGTTACAAAATATTTATTAACATTGCTTATTTCGTTCATGCGAGCTTTATCTGCCCAAAACAAAGTCAGTTGTGTACGGCATAGGTAAAACAATAAATAAATCCCCGTACAGGCCTGGGAAGGCCCTGAGGGTTCCAGGAGGTTGAGGCGCCCAGATTTCAAGAGAAGCGGCAAGTGAAGGTGATAACGTCAACCGTAAGCACCGACCACCTTTACCCCTCAGGAAATATTCCTGGTACTCATTTCTGTTAGAGGCTGATTCGATCCCAGGGCCATAGTGCGGCCGGAGGGGTTATACCAATAAAAATTTCCAGTGACGTGGTAACGCAGTGCCTCAGCCAATTGCGCCATCGCATGCCCCATTTGTATACGGCAATGCACATTTTATCACCACCGTTTCTTCATTAGCATCTCAGTCTGTCTTGTCTGGTGCGTACGAAGGCGTGCCAACAACTCTCCATGTACTAAGCTTCGGCTAGGTTCCGGACCACTTCCACTGTCAAACCATAAAACGGATGTCCTCAGTTTCATATAATGGCCGAAAGTTTTAGAGCATGCTTTTCTTTCAGGGGTCAGAGTGACAATACGGTCATTATCCCTTAGCTAAGAGCAGACCGAAACCCTCTGCGCGACAAATATTGCCATAAAAGTAACAAAAATCTCGAAGTCGTCACCCTTCAATGTGGGCAAAAAACACGATCGAACATCGGTGAAAATGATATTCCATAAAATTATGAAATTTTGGTTATTTATGAAGTCATGAGTCATTCATTTAGAATATTCAACCCCCATTCTCTTTGCAGTTCATGCCTATCTTCTGTCCAGCAGTGCATGTTCTGAAGTAGATCCTCCACGGTGTCTATGTTTCACTAAATCCACTATTGCCCTCTCTGCTTTGGCTAAGATTCACGCCGGTTTCTCCACTGTCCGTGACATTTAACGCACTTTACCCACTTATAGGAGGCTGAGTGGAATTCGGAACTGGTCTGGGGATGATGGTGGGCAGAAATAAATCTGCGCTGGAATCGAATTCCATTTTGGTTAAAAAAAAAGAGGTTTTGAGTTTATATGCATAGGCAAACAGCCTTATTTATCTTCGGTATGAAGGCAGGTTATTGTGCCTTTTTTTTTTTGTAATTTGATCACTTCTTATACTAATGGGCCTGACATTGATTGTCAGCCGTCTTAGTTGGATTCGGTCGGATTTTGTTGGAGTGGATGCTTATACGAACATATCGGTATGAACTATACTTTGTTTAGAGAAAGGCTTTTTTTTGGGAAATAAAAATTAGGTCATGGTTTTCTTCTAGAACTAAACGTATGGAGACACCCCACTTTATTACTCACGGCTTGTATCGATTTAATATCGTCTATTCAACAGGAAAACGGAGCATGTTTCATATTTTTTTGTTGCAGCTCTTCACGGCCCCTTGAACTTTATGTAGGATATCACATGAAACCGCAGTGATCTATAAACTACTGTTGCGCAGCCAATGTATAACGTACAACTAGTATTTGGAATTGAAGTTCAAATAAAATGAATACTGTATATATTTGTTCAAAATTATTTGCACAAAATGTTAGTCAATAATTTGTTTCATGTCATTTGCAGTGGTTCTACAGCAGCACATGAGATAAAACTTACTCTTTACCATCTCCGCATTATGGATAAACCTGGGTGTTCTCAATGAATATGGTGAAGGCGAGAAAAATATTTATTTTTGAATATATACTTCTGTGGTTCTTACAGGTCATTTGTTAGTTATTTGCCGACGATGAACCTACAGGACTTTGTGGGCGGGCACAATCTGTACGTGTGATGGTAAGGGAAATACGTTTGTTTTTATTCTTTTGCCAATCAGCAATCGCTATTACTGCAGAGACTGGTTCCGAAGTCTTTCACTTTAAAATTATACCGGCCAAAAACTAACAAGTGTCACGTGCCGGTAACGGTCTTAATGAACATCGAAATTCTTGAACACATTTTCTGAGGATATTTAATGTAACGTGTTATCAAAATTCCTCACATGATTCTCGAGTTGAAACGTGTAAACGGATCAACTGACACGAACTTCAGTGCAAATAGGCCTATAAGAATGGAAAATGATGTCTTCTGGGATATAACGCCGAAGTAATGTGGAAGAAATTTCGAAGGAAATTGTTGCCACCATCTTCAGGACAAAGTATAAAACCATACAGGTCAGATCAGGAGCTTCTACTGGTACGTGTAATGCTACTAAACTACACGGCGCCACGTCCAAAATATAGTCATTTCGCAGTTCGTAGTAATGACCAAACTGAATATGTGGGGCAGCACGTAGTACATTCTTAGTCATCACCTCGACGGTTATGCAGGTTAAAGCTCCTAATTCTATCAAGTCGAAGCTAAATGGACTGCTTGTTTCTTAATTAGAAGCTCGTCACGTAGGGTTATGCACAATAAGCTTTAGATCAGGGGTGTCCAACATTTTTCGGCAAACGGCCACAACCGTTATTGTTGGCTGGTTAGTGGGCGGCACGGATAAAAATCACATGGCCTTATACACGGCCTCCTAAATTGTTGTGTAATTTTGTAGTGGACACACAATTTACAAATGTGGCCGCGGGCTGCGTAAGTCAACCTGACGGGCTGCGGGTTTAGATCGCAACCCTGACTGTTCGTTTCAGCTGGCGTTCGTAAAAGGCGTTCATAAATCAAATAAGATTTATTAATTCTTGATCATAACGAAGCAACGTGTACAGAGAATGATTCGATTATTGGACCCGAACTTACTGCGCAGCAAACTTTAAATCACATTTCAAAATTAATTACATTTTACGATTACTCATAGCAACTGTAATTATAATACTGGACTATTTCTTCTTTGTAAAAACCGTATATTCGGATTTCAAGTTCAGAGGTACAGGAATAAATACAGTTCAGTGTCAGTGACAAGCAAAGCAAAAGATAAGTTTTCCTTGTATAAATTAGATGTAATGATAGGAAGTCGTATTGGGGGTTGGGGGGCGGAGATATATTTCCACGTATTTATAACCTTGGATCGAAGTGGAGATGAGCGGTCATCTTCACACTGCTGCTGCTTTACTCTCATTGGAAGAGCCCCCAGCGTCCTCTGGAGATTTAGGCGCGGAGAATTCTTGTCCCTGGAGGTAATGGAATCTCATTTCCTCGCATGTCTAACCCACAGCCTAGTCATCATAGAGACCGAGACAAACCGAATGCCAGTGTTCGTAACATGAATGTGTGTTTGTTATCTTCTTTTTCCCTGCAGTTCTTTTAGCTGTTATGTTAGCAACATTAGCGTAGAGAAATTGGAAAACGATTTAATAGCATTAATATTCTGCATCAGTAACGTCATTTTTTTAATAAAATAATGTTATTGTTACTTGGCGGTAGCGCGGTTTTGATAAACTACAATTATTGTTACTGCGTGGTAAGGCGGTTGTTGGTAATGTAGTGCTGTTGTAATTTCGTGGTATGTGGTTTTGAAAAGTAAAATAATTGTTACTGCGTGTTAAGGCGGTTTATGGTAAATTAGTGCTGTTGTAACCTCGTGGTAGGGCGGTTTTGATAAACTACAATTATTGTTACTGCGTGCTAAGGCGGTTGTTGGTGATGTAGTGCTGTTGTAATTTCGTGGTATGTGGTTTTGAAAAGTAAAATAATTGTTACTGCGTGTTAAGGCGGTTTATGGTAAATTAGTGCTGTTGTAACCTCGTGGTAGGGCGGTTTTGACAAAGTAAAACTGTTGTTACAGCGTGAGGGGTTGTGTTTGTTAAAATAGTGCTGTTGTAGCTTCGTGGTATGCGGTTTTTATAAAGTAAAATTATTGTTACTTCGTGGTAAGGTGGTGTTTCGTAAAGCAATGTTATTTGTGCCGCACAATAGAGTAGGGGTTTTCAGCCTTCTCCGTCCAAAAAAAAAAAATGACACAAAAATACTGACGGAAGCTGAAACATTAACGAAAGCTTCGCATGTAAGAGGAAGTTCAGTGCGGCTTTGAACTTTCCGCTGCACAAAATGAAGTTAAAATTAGAACTTTGTTCGTAGCTCACTTGTACTTATGACAGGGATACTTTATTCTTTACTACGATGTAGTCGATTTGTCTAAATTCATGGAGAAGAGTCTTTCATGAGGAGATAAGTGTTCTTAACTTGTAACGCAGTTACATTATGGCAGCAGAACTTTCATTAGCACATTTACAAGTGCCTGCCATGTATACGTGTCTTGAGGCAGGTGAATAGAATGCAAACTTGCCCTTCATAGGCATATTTTTAAAGATTCATTGTAGTATTATCTTTCATTGGAACTTGTCGAGTAATGGAATTACGCGCATCCACGTTACAGGCGATATTTCGGTCATATTATTTTGCAGTCCTTCACAAGAGTATGTGTTTTGTTTAACGACGCTATCGATTGCTGAGATTATGTAGCTCTGGCAGTAGCCTGCCTAAAGGAAACAGTATGGTGCGCCGTTGGAAATATACTGACAGGAAAAAACGGAAGTGGTTCGACAGTAACATCTTTCATTGCTACTTCCTTCACAGTAAAAATAACATGGACGTCCCTGGGAAGGGTTTCATGATCGTTCAATTTCACGCGCGTAGTTTTGCAGTGGCAACAGTTTGGCCTTTTATACATGTACACTAAGACTTCAGGTGCTCTTGCAAGAGACTGAACAGAAATGAAATTCGAGGTTGGCCACTGTTAGAGCGAGCGGCGTTTTCAAGTTACAGTGTTGTTTCTTTTTCAATAAGTCCAAGATTTAAATATATACCTGGCAGTATGTTATAAAAGCAATACTTTCGTGGTTTTTCTTCAGATTCTTTTGTTCCATTACGTTTGAAATTTATATTATTCCATTGAAATAAGCGAACATATTTCATAACATTTTACACAGAGCTCAAATAATTTGTTTATAGTGATGTAGTCCAGTATGTATTCATATAAATTCGTCATGAAAACCATATCTGTTTTTCGTTCTGTAGAAGCAACAACACTTTGTACTGAAAGCCAGTTGGTGGAATTTTATAATAGTGGAATAGTGGGTATGATGACAACAGGAGTTTTAATAGTCTGTTGATTAATCGCTTAAACTCCTAGAGGCTCTGTCAACATCAAACGAAGGGAGCGCTTACATTAATACCAGTTTTACCTTAATTCTGCACAGACTAATAATGAAATGATGCGATATTTCCATTAGAAACTGTGGGTTCAAATACGACCTGAGTTCAGTTAGTAGCTGTCATTTAATTTTGATTATATGTAACGAGTATAGTTGAAGTTCCTGTACAAAAAAATAAACTTTGATATACACCGGACCTTTAAAATTGGTTTCTGAGGTCATGTAGAAGATGCGGCGATGAATTCAGAATTCTGAACTTCTTTGCTAATCATATAATAAAAGAAGGTGTTGATAAAGAAATATTTATTGTCCTAATTTTATTAATGTATTCGTATAAAGACATTAATTTTTAGTTAGTATCCACGAAACGTGTCAAAACGCAACGATATAATGGCCTAATGTAATAATTTCAACTGAATTTCAAAGTAAACAATCGTTTTTTACGATATAGTACTACGTTTCTTTATCAGTTTTTGTAAGAAAGAAACCAAACCTTAACTTAATAATTATAAATTTGATTGATCTGTGTTAAAGTTTCATGTAGATGCTACTGTTGAATATTAATACAGTGATGCTGGTTTAAATGTTCAACAAGAACCCAAATATCAGATAAAAGTCATTGATTCCATCTGGTCCACACGTAACGCAGGCGAGGAAGCTATGTAATCTGCTTTTCCTTAGTTGCCACGGGAAGAGTCAATAATGTCATCTCAGAGTCCTCGTAGCATTACGTTGGATTACTGTGTGGGTTGGCCAGCCGACAGTGTAGATGTGCAAACAGGGGCAACGAATGAGAAATTGAAAGGAATCTCAGGGGTATACGTAGGCCTGCTGCTGGGTTCATACATTTCGTATTCTAGGAAACCTCAGTAGAAGAACCACATTCAAATCGAGAGTGAGGTTTTGTCCACTTTTGCTTCTTAAAAGGTATTTTCCGGGAGGTGAAAATTCTTAGAATAATTCATGAGAATTCTTAAGCCTCGATATCACTGCATTATCCCAAAATTTGGAGGAGTTTGTAGGGATATTAGAAAGATATCTGTGGTAACATCGTAAACATTCTTGTACTGGGTAGAATTCGAAAACATGCGCACGGGTTTCACTCAACTTTATCAAGCATCTGTCTAAAGCTGAACAAGTTCTTCATATTTGGACTGTCACTTGAATTCTATCACTTCTTTGAAAGTGCCTAATCCATAAGATAGTTTACATAATTGCAGAGTTATCACGCAAGGAAAGGAGCGTACTTTCTTTCCTTTGGTAAAAGGAAAATGCGTTTTGAATATGGCGGTAAACTAAATAAACCCCTTGTTAAAATTTTTGTGTGCATCACATTCACTTCACCTCCATTATATGTAAGTGGTAACCTTCATACAAGTACCACTGATAAATTAATGTCCACCAAGGTGCATAGTAGAAATCATCTGTAGTGTATGGGTGTGAAACAAGGGCTATGTCTGGGGTGGATTTGAAAAATTGGGTATATGGGAGAGGAAATATTAAGAAGGGTACATGGACCGGTGGTAGAGCAAGGAATGTGGAAAATAAGAACCAATCAGGAATTGAGGGAGCTATATGAAAATCTAGACATAGTGGCAGATGATAGAAAAGAAGAGATTGGAATGTGCTAGACATGCAATAAGAAAGGATCAAGGAAGGACAGTTAAGAAAATATTTGAGAGTAAACCGGAGGGAAGTAGAAGAGGAAGACCTAGATTAATATTGCTGAAAGAGGTAGAGAAGGATCTACACGAGTTGAAAAATTAGGAGACGGCGACATAGGAATGCAGTCGATAGGGGAAGAATGGGCGTCCGTAATTAAGAAGGCAGAGGCTCTGAGAGGGCCGTGGGGCCGAGGAGTGTGAGAGTGTGTGAATAATAACCGTCAGTCATAACTGAGCTGTTTTTTATAATATATTATACGGTTTAAATGCAACATGTTTTGGCTCAATAAGAAGCCATATTCAGGTTAATAAGATACTGAAGAACTAATTATACGAGTACAAGTTAATATATTATTATTTTACATTATCCATGTATATAATATTCTTACTCTTATTGTTATATTTATGTGGTGTCAATAATTTGTACAAAGGTCTGTATTATCCACAGTAGATCATAAAGTAATTATAAATACAGTAGGATAGCTTTGATCCGGATGATAGTAGTCTGGAGATACTGATACTTAAGTACTTATGGAAAATATATGCGAAATCAATTTATTTTAGGCGCTTTCGCAAAATTGCGAAAAAAGACTATTAGCTTTGTGTCGTATCAGTCTGTTTCTCCGCATGGAACAACTCAACTCTCGCTGGACGGATTGCTATGAAATTTGATATTTGAATATTTTTCGAAATCCTGCAGCAAAAATTCAAGTACGATTAGAATGTGACACTAGTAACGGGTACATTACATGAAAGTCTATGTACACTTATAATAATATTTCACTAAGTTCTAAGAATGAGAAATGTTTTAGCCTAACGTTGTTGAGAAAATCTAAGCACACATTTTATTTTCCATACCTTTCTCCGAAAATCGTGTCTTTTTTAGATAATTTGGAAAAAGTTTGTACAGCTGGACAGGCCATAGATGGCAATATGGCGTATCCGCATTGCATTATGGGCAACTTAAAGCTACAGACACGCTCAGAATATGTAATATGTATTGTCTGTCCATGGTCACAATGGTTACGACAATGCTCTTCACGTTTATGCTGACATGCACATTGCCTGTCTTGTTGATTTAAGCAGGACATTTCCAGACTCATGTTGTACAAACCTATGTGATTGTGGTCTGTTCGCTGGCATCACATAATAATGTCTGTACACATTTCAGTGTCGTGTACGGAGAACTCACAGGAATGAAGTTAACGATTTACCGTGTCAGTATAAGGCACTTGTGTTGTTGACTGCCTGGCGATGTTACCATTTAACACTGTTGAAGTTAAGCATTTGTATTGTCCGTTATTGTGCTTACTTACATATCTAAGCCCACATTGTCTTTACACAACTGAATTTTATTTCCATGCATAGGCCTAACAAAGAGAAACATGTTTACATATTTCTGACGGTATTTGATGATTCCACACATATCAGACTGTAGCGTTGTTCCTTTATTTTCTGTATGACAGCCCCTGTCTGTCAGCTCTCTGTTTATTATTAGTTACGTGCTAATAGGTGTTATAATCAAAGGCTCTTATTTCCTTCAGCCCAGTGGAGCGAAGTGGTTCGCACTGCCTGGCTGTGTGGAGCTTAGTCAGCGAAAGTAAATGGTAACGTCACGCTGACACATGAGGTGCTGATGAGTGACGTAGGGGTTAAAGCATTGGTTGACGCTTCAACTGTCGAATGAGACAGGGATGTGATCGTGAATGTGAAGTAGGTAAGGATGTGAAAGGAAACCGTTGGACATTTGACGATGAAGATAACATAGTGATGTTCCACATTTGGAGGTACCAGGTTTGAATACTGAAGCGAATAAAGACGGACCCCCGTATCCACGGGTAATACGTTACAAGACCTACCGCACTTACGTGAAACCGCGGATAACACCGAAAGCTATATATAACATGATATAACGTGACATTCTTTTAACATACATAAATAGGTAAAGTTTAATTGATAAATTACGCAAGTAAGACATTACCAATATTAAATAAAGTAATAATAAAGTTTACTGTACACAACATTGTACATTTACAGTGTACTTTATCTCTCTCTCTCGTAAGTATGAAAGTAAGGGATTTTGACTTTTTAACTTAATCCTAAAGAGACGATAGAGCGATGAAAAATACAGTACCTGCACTGTACAGTCGCATGTACAGTTTTGAGGGATGACAGAACAATAAAAATCATGCTTTTCCATCAAAGCGCTGCTTAAACAATGAAAAATGTGTTACTGTTAAAATATTTTACAATGAAAATCATACGTACATACCTGTACATAACCGTTAATAAGAAATTTTATTTGTAAAAATATCTTAACCTATTGTGGATATTCACCGAACACAAACACTGCGATAACGCGGCAACTAATTCGAACAGCGAGAACGCTAGAAGCGGAATGGTGGCAAGTTTGCGGGGAAGCGTGAATACGGGGGACAAAGGAAGTTGAGTCAAGTACTGGGCGTGTTTGGGCTGCTGGATTTCACCATGTTACGGCACGTTCTGGCTTGGCGCGCGTTTTGAAACTTATGAACCGTTATTTCTTTAATTTTCAAAAATTTTTCGGGCAGCAGCGCGGATACTGAATCCGACGATACGAGGGTCCGCCTGTAATTTTTATCGTGACTGAGTTAAGTCGACATCGACTTTTGTTATAGGTATATTTAATGCATACCCACCCAACCCCATCCAGCGCCGAGGTTAAAGAAAGAGTAGTGCCATACTTCTACTCCCCCTCGTGGCCTTCATGACATTCTAGCGTGAACTTTAACTTTACCTTTATAATAAAGTACATGACGTTGCGTAAGTTGGCTGCACTGCGGTTTAAAGCTGCTGCTTGTTATTACATCGGCAAATTCTTAACTTTTTCTTTATTTTAAAGTTTGTGTGTGTGATTAGGATCGAACCTGCAATTTTGACGTACGCTAAAGATGTTACATAGTTATGACAGCCATTCTTGGGCTGTTTCATTGAACCAGTTGTTAACGCAGTTTCCTAGTTTTTAAAATTCCCTCGGTTAATTATAACCATTGCTAGTATAATTGAAGAATAATAAAGTGTTTCACTATAATTATAACCGATTTTATCAATAAGGACATCGGGCCAAGTTTTCACATGTCATGTGCAGTATTCACATCATACACTGGACAATGTCCAACACAACAGTGTTATGACAATTGTCCACAGCCACAAAACTTCCGAGCAGAACGGTACAACATGTATCACAATTGATTTTCTCCAAACCTTTATCTTTAACCTAATTTGCATTTGCGTGTCATTACTTTATGTGACAAACATCGTTTGCTGTCGGTTGGTTTATCGTATTAACTAAGCCCACTCAGTCGAGCACCCACAAGCGCGGCGGAGTAGCGGCGGTAAGTTACAAACTGAATTTGGCGGGTACATAAGAACTCCTATCTGGAAGAGAACCGGTTGATGTAAAGATAACACTTAAGGATTTATTCAATTGAAATTTTGGTCCGGTCGTCGGTTATTCTCAAAAGCAAACTGACTCTCGTGGTTTTCCTTTCCTTCCAGGTGAATTTTGGAGTAATAACTAAATTAAGGATTGCCATGATAGAAGCAGAATTCAACAATAGGACTATTTTCACCAGAAAATTGGGCTTAAGTTTAAGGAAAAAACCAGCAAAATATTACATTCGGAACATGGTTTGTATGGTGCTGAAACTTGGACTCCTCGGGACGTACGTCAGAAATACCTGTATAGTTCTGAAATGTGATGTTGGAAGAGGATGGAGAAGATCAGTTGGACCAATAACGTGAAAAATGAAGAAGTGTTACATCGAGACAATGCGGAAAGGAACATCCTACATACGATAAACAGAAGGACAGGTAACTGGACTGGTGACATGTTTAGGGACTGCCTTTTAAAAAACGTTATTGAAGGTAAGATAGAAGAGACCATAAGATGAGAAGGAAGAAATAAGCAGCTATTGGATGACATTAAGGAAAAAAGAGGATGCTGGAAATTGAAAGAGAGCGCACTAGACTGCACTCTGTGGAGAACTCGCTTTGGAAGAGGTTGTGGATCTGTCGTTAAACACTCTATGAAACAAAAGAATTAAGTACAGGCCACAATCTTTTCCTTCCACATCCTTTTGACTCTGAATAATAATAACATCTGATTCTTATTCATCTGTGCAGAGTGGGATAGTCCTTCAAGACGGCTGTCAGGACACTCGGTGACGGAAAGGAAATGCGAACCTGATACTTCTGTCATACTTGTGTGTATCGTGCCTGCCACACCATCCCGACAGTAACAGCAGCAGAGAGGGTGTCATTACGGTAGGATATGGTTTTGTGTCAAATTTAGAAAGTAGACCCACATACGGCGGACACAATTACCTTTGCGTCACTGGTCATTTACGCCGGCCTTGGTCACGGGAGGACGGAACGACAGGGGGGTTACGTAAAATTTAAATAATCCTTTGTGAACTGTACCAGCAACAAAATTACAATGCTTCATAGCTTATATTTTCTACACACCAATCTTTCCCACCCCACCCCCCTATTTACTGTTTTTACTATTCCAAATAAAAGATCTGCTGTATCGGTGATCTGCCCTATTACAACCGGTGTTTTAGTATCAATGTCATGAGTTCAGAGCCTTATCATCTTTAACTCTTTATAACTCAGAAGTACAGTGTGGCCAAATAACTGTACTATCTTTAAATGTGTATGGTACGCTGACGACTAGAGTGTGGTATAGAAGAAAGTAGATGAAATGAAGTAAAATGATTTTAACTGAACGTTCATTTACAATTTTGACGTTAGTAAAACGCAGCATTGTCTTTTCAGCGCCATCAAGATATAGAGGGGAAGAAGGTATATAGCTCCACTCATTCTTGGCCTCGTCACTAGGTAGAGTTGAGGGGTCAGCTTTACGCCCTGGCAGGTGTACCTTCGGGAAAGGACACCGGTATCAATTTAGGGAAAGACAGGGTGGTCCCCGGAGCCGGACTTGGCGTTTTGAATTTAACATCACCGAAAATGTTTTGTTAAAGCCTAGCTGTCACTTTACGTACCACCAGTTTTAACATTCAAAAATTCTGATTGGTGCTGACATTGCGTCTGTGTACTTTGTATGGGTCTCAGAGCAAACAGCGAATTGTGCCACATACAACGTTAGCAGATGGGTTTTGTATAACCGAGATGGAGAATGTTTACTGCGCGGTACGCATATATAAAACAGACACGTTGGTCTTTAAATTGTTAATCTGTTGCACACTTTAAACATTTCGTCACGTGCTGTTTCGTCTGAAACGTGTCAGTTATCTTCTCTGTTCTTTGTAACGCTCTGTCTTTGTTCAACCAGTTCTGACTCATTATTCCAGTAGCTGAATATGTTCACTGCTTCTGTTCGCTACTCAGAATAAACAGTGGTTGGTTTCTTGTTCAGCTGTTACTGTTCTTTCTAACATAGATGCCTTGTGCTTGCTGAGAGATAGAAATTAGTTTTTAGGTGCTTTCGCAAAATTGCGAAAAGCGACTTTTAATTTCGTCATGTCAGTTTGTCTGTCCGACGGCACGGAAAAATTTGGCTTATATTGGACGGATTTTCATGAAATTTGATATTTGAGAATTTTTCGAAAGTCTGCAGAGAAAATTCAAATTTGATTAAAATCTGAGAATAAGGACGAGCGCGTTGTGCAAAGACGTTCGTACAGTTATGAAAATATCTCAATGAATTCTTCTTAGAATGTGAAATGTTTTGGATAAAATTTGTAGAGAAAATCAAAACACATACTTTATGGCCAGTAACGGTTTTCCGAAAAGCGTGCCTTTTCTGAGATAATGTGGAAAAATGTAGTAGAGCCAGACATGCCCCAGATGACAATTGAGTATGGCGCATGCGCATTGCATGTTGGATAATTAAGTCCACAGACGCACTCTCATAATATGCAAGACCGACTGTTTTTTTCCTCACAACAGAGGTTACGCAAACGCTTCTCAATATTACATTTATGCGAACATTGCCTGTCTTTATTAAAATAGCCACTAAATAGGCACAATTTATTTCTTGTTTCAAAGATTTATCTTTTGCAGAAAGAATAACATTGGCTGCAGGAAGTACAACCTTCTTGGTAAATTGATAATAGTACCTTACTTGGACAAGGGCAGTTGCCATGTTACCGACAGCCTGCTTCTGTCCCCCTTGTTAAACTAGTTGAGTCACGAATGCATATCCTTACGTATATCATCACATTCTGCTTCTTTAAGCTCAAATTCTTACTATCCACCATCTGTACCTTGGAATCTAAAAGTGGTATTTTCCATGAAGGTTTCTTTGTTAACACTGTATTGTTATTAAAGATCTTCCCATTTTGGCTACATGCCCTTTCTAACTCTTTCGATTTTCGTAAGAATAAACTGTGTGGTGAAGAGTGAAAATGGTTAACCTCTTCATTACGCAATTTTCCCCAGTTTCCTGCCTCTTTTCCCTGTCCCTTGGAATATAATGGTTTACTCAGAGTTTTTCTCTTAGATATTTTGTTTGGGAAAGTTTAATGGATTTGTAATGTTAGGTCCATTTGGAAGAAACTCGATTGTCACCTGTCAGCTTTGTCATGTCCGTCAGTATGTAAAGCCCTCAAACCATAAAAGTGATGACGGTGGGTACTGTAAACAAGCATTCAATATCTAAACATTTTGACGTGTGCTTCTATCAATTTAATATTATTTCGTGTCCCAATTTCTTGCCTAGAAATATTAAGATAAAGATATAGAAGCGTATACTAATTTTTTTGGTTATCTTATGAAAACTGATCTTTTATCCGAAGGGAAGAAAATTGATGTGGTTTCAGACGAGAGCGCAGAAGAAAATGTGTGGAACTAAGGGTGCGGGATAACGGGAATTTTGGAGAAAATTCATGATCAGGAGAAATATAATTTACAGTTCTCCTCTTCATCACATATGAAGGTGGATAAATGAAGGATCATGTTTTTTGCAGCGTGTATTGCGCCTGAAAGGGATTAGAATTACGTATGAGATTTTAGTTGGAAAACTTGAAGGATAGAATCACATCACAAATTCGGACTTAGATGGTACAGTAATAATAAAATGAATATTGAATAGTGTATGTATATGGACTGGATTCGTCTGGCTGACTTTAGAGTTCAGTTCGACATTTTACAAATACGGCAACGAATTTTGGGGTTCCGTGTCTTGATTATTTATCTAAGTGACTTCGTTACAGTTCTCTAGCTTTAATCTTGAGAACCTGAAATTAATTATTTTAAAAGTCTGCAGATGTTGCTTGGGAAACTGACATTCCAAGAAATTCAAAGATTAGTGCTTTTTCCAGTCAATTTTATTACATTTCGGAAATCAAATCATTTGATCCTTGTGTTAAAATTTTTGCAGTTCATTGAATAGAATAGCGATGCCCGCATTTCTATTTTGTGTGAAACACTGTGATTTTTTTATCTGTATATTACTTCCTGCCATAGTGTCTCACATTAAGATCGGTTTGTGCATTAGGCCGTTATAAAACAACGAAAACGCATTGGAGAAAATTTACCTTAAGAACCCATGCTTGATCACCTTACAAAGGGACTGGGCATACAGAAACAGGGAAATTTGGAGACAAGAAAGTATTTTTTTGTTTAGGCAAATAAACCGAACTGCGGTTTGAATGGTCAGGAACAGACAGATTAATGAAGTTTTGACGTTTTGCCGACCGTGCATCTCAGTATAATCTTAGTAATTAATCAACTTAATGCACAAATTCTTGTTTTATAATAAGTTTATTAAACGCCTCTACATGTTTCGAGCACTATGTGCTCATCATCAGTAGGTCAAAATTGTATTATACAACATCTGGTATCATCATACCTGTAGGTGGCCGTCCCGTACACAGGTGTGCACCGGACGGCCACCTACAGCGTGTGATGATACCAGATGCTGTATAATACAATTTTGACCTACTGATGATGAGCACATGGTGCTCGAAACATGTAGAGGAATATAATGAATTTATTATAAAAGAAGAATTTATGCATAAAGTTGGTTAATTACTAAGATTAATGAAGGTCCATATTTTGTATTGGTGTTAATGGAAATCAAATTAGAGAAGGGACGAAATTCAAGTGGGGCCTAACAGATTAAGCTTCTAATTAAACGCTGCTCTGATTGTTTGAATGTTCCTCATTATTGCAGCCACATGGAATTCAAACAATTTCAAACTTTGTCTGCTCTGCTACATTTCATGTATTCTGATACTAAGGAACAGGATTCTGTGGTAGCGTCTGTAATGACTGCATTATGTACACCATCTTTTGGAGATCTGAGTCTAGTTGAATCCTGGATACTACATAAGAGGTCAATTCTCTTTCTAAAGCCTATTTTGCCTCTGAAGATTCAGTCTCTTTTTATGCACTTGTTAAAAAAAAATCTTTTGAATGTAATATTTATAACAGATTTTCACATTAGAATTCCCCAAACACTTTAGCTGTCTTAACCTATATCGTGGTTCATTGAGATGTGTAATCGCCAAGGTATTCTTAGATATTATTACTAATTGTTAAATCTGGTATTTATATTCCTGTAGAAGTTTTTGAGTCCAGTGTAATTGTGCTTGTACGCAGTGGCGTAGGTAGGTTTTAGGGCTCCAGTGGGCGAATAATCACAATGGCCTGTCCTAATGGAAATAAGGAATTTTAAAAAAATCGCCATCATTTATTGAGGTTACTTTTCTTGGCTTAAAATTTGTCGAGCCTCGAAAGTAACTGTTTTACTTAAAATACTTATCTAGCCTTCCGCACCACTCTAACACCTCCCCCTACCACCCGGCGACGTCTGTGTGTTTATGTGGTCGATATTCGAAGGTTTTCGTTTCTGTTTCGGCTATTATTACCAATATCAACAAGACAGGTAATGTACGTGTAACATAACATTGCAACCATATGGTGAGTGAATGTGTGTGTCTATGTAAGCTTTAGCTATCCAACATTAAATTCGCATGCGCCATATTGTCAACTGTGGCCTGTCCGGCTGTACAGTATTTTTCCAAGCTGTCTCATAAATGGCAAAATTTTATAAAAAAAAGTTACTGAACACATAATGCGTGTTTCGATTTTCTCCACACGTAATGTCTGAAATATTTCTCATTCTAAGAAGAAATGAGCGAGATATGATCGTAAATGTCTTGTGGTCTTCATGTAAAGTAGTCGTTATTCTTCTCCGAATTGAATGAAACGAATTATCTCGACAGGTTTTTCGAAAACACTCAAATATCAAATTTCATGAAAATACGTCCAGTGGGGGCCGAGGTGTGCCTTGTGGACAGAGGGACGGACGGAAGGACATGACGAAGCTAATAGTCGCTTGTCGCAATTTGCGAAAGCGCCTAAAAATAAAACTGTAGAATTCTTGTAAATATTCCAACAGAGCACTTGAAGATGGGAGTAGCTCCTTATCCCAAAACACTTTGCATGTTAAATGTATATCAGAAATCTTTAGTGTCCAACGTAGAGTGTCGTTATATAGTAAATGAATTACTTCTGAACTGGTCAATTAAGTAATGTTACTGACCCGTTTCTACACATTTCTGCAGGCCATAGATACGATGGGGGAGTCAATTTGCAGAACCGGAAGCCTGTTAATTCTGAATTCTGAATTCCGCTTTAGTTTCATGCTTACGTGACTTCAATTTGAAAGGTGAAGGTCACGGGGAGTGGGTAGTAGGGTAAATATGAAGAGCCGAATGAATGCACAAATTTTTCCTATGTGGGTGTTAAGCATAAGTTCGAACTTGCTCCGTGTTACCGAGAGCTCTATGTTGATATATATGGTCAGTACACAAGTATGAAATATGATCGCTGGCTACTTAGAATCGTTACCCAGATGGCGCTCGCTCCATTGTTCTCTGTTTCGAGTATTGCTAAATTTTGGCAGCTACTAGCAGGATATCCCGTGCTAGTACACACAGTAGTGTATCTGCTATTACACTGTTGCCATGTACGTTAGTGTATCATAAGAATAAACCGACAGGGTACACTATGTTCCATTTGTGTAATGTTACATCGTTAGTAAGTAATAGGAATATTGTGTATCTTGTTGGTTTGTTTTAATGACATGAGTAATATGCCTGCTCGCTTGGATATCTTCTTCTTTACTTGAGCTGTACGCTTATGTAATATTATCATGATATTTCTATGGTACGCCACAAATTACATATACTCAAATATATTTTGACATGTTTGGAAGTGTTTTTACTTTCACCGTAGGGTTAATTTATACCACAATTTTGATATTACATAGTCTGAGCTAACGTCAGTGTACTTACACAATTCACAAATAAGTGGAAATGAAAAATACGTACATAAGCTACACAAAATTAAGCTTGATTTGAAAATAACGGAAGTATTATCACATCAAACCTTAATCGATGATATTGTAATGCAGAAAGAATTTGAACAGGAGTATTTTGAAAGTTAATCTGGTTTCTTGTGGGGCAAGGACCACTTAGGGCTAGAGCCTGTGTGATATGCTGTGGACTGCGATGTCGGTTTATGATTCCAAGAAGGAATTTGCAATTTTACCATTAAATGTCGGGTCTAAACCTTCTTTAGTATCAATTCATGCTTTGCATCCAGGGTTCAAGGGGCTCGAAGGGCGAAACTGATTACTTATCTCCATATACTGCAAATATGTAGCCGTTTTTTGTTTCGCAAGATTCAAAATTGGGCCAAGTAAGTTTCATTTTTGCGGTTTCTATACAACACACAATGAGACACACACACACACATACCCTCTCCCCCTCGCCCCCCCACACACACACTTACCCTCTCCCCACACACACACAAACATACCCA
>Ga0123352_10006519_pt1 | contig 17865 bp, 16 predicted proteins | sample TergutLab28metaG_FD_89700 | JGI IMG/M metagenome (GOLD analysis project Ga0123352, IMG submission 89700) | Labiotermes labralis P1 segment gut microbial communities from Petit-Saut dam, French Guiana - Lab288 P1 | ecosystem: Host-associated > Arthropoda: Insects > Digestive system > Gut ... | reverse complement strand
GCCGCCGCTGGTCGGCGAAGTTAGTGCCAACTTTTGCGGATAGAGGGGTGTCACGTGGTCAGCGCAACGGGTCCCCACAGCCGTTAAACTCTGTTTTCTAGACCTAAAGCCGCTACTTTTTTCATTCAAGTAGCTCCTCAATTGACCTCACGAGGCTGAGTGGACCCCGTTCCAGAACCACTACTACTCAGAAAATCTGGTAGCGCCGGGGATCGAACCTGAGACCTCTGTATCTGTAGCCAGAAACTCTGACCACTAGACCACAGAGCATATTGATTATTAATTGTGCACTAAATATATTGTATATCTTGCATATTACAAAGGCCTATGAATGTTACTGTTATACTGGTTTGATACATCCTGTTAATTATTTAGGATAACAGAGAAACTAAAGGCGTATCAATCTAAGAAATCTACACTTATTTGTGTAAGATAAAGAATAAATTGTCTACATATTTCATCTTAAATCCAAAGCCTTTAAAAGGGCCAATTAAAATGAGGTGCATGGAGAGCAAACAATCGCAACAGTGTACTGTTTCAGGGAAGGACTTGAGATCTCGAATCCTTTTACACCATGTCCGTTGTTATGGTGACCGTAATACGTTGCCATTAATTGTTTAACAAAATAAACAAATGTAATTCATGACTTTATTCTTCGTTTGCATATCGTTCTTTTACGATATCATTGTTAAAATCTCTGACGAAATAACAATTTGAGATTTATCCATCTAATTTTTATCATGAAGAATATGACGTATTATCTTATAGTTTCTCTGTTTTTGAAGGAATGTTGGATGCATTATGTATAAATTATTGCTAGTTCTACTTGTATTTTTGATTGACATTTTCCTGCGTGTAGCAGAGAGAGAGAGAGACAGAGACGCGTGTTTATCAATATTTAACCGTACTTCTGTTTGAGTACCTGAACCTGAAATTATTTAATTCGGTACGAGTTTTTATTTTAGGGAGAGTTTTAGCATGTAGTAATGGAATTAATAGAAAGTCTGTATCAACAGAAAATATTACAAGAAATTATTAATCATGAAAGTAACGAATTTCAATTTGTTGATTTCATGAAGAGAGACGGAAGACAATAAGGTTAAACACGTGATCGAATAGGTGTAAGTAGGGAAACATCGAAATTAATTTAAAAGTAACATAAAACCCAAACAGAAAAATCAGCCGTATGTTAAGAGTAATAACATTATTTCTAAGAAATGTCAGCGCAACATGGATAAAATAACTGAAAATAGGCCTGTACCAACGCCTAGCAGATTAGGCGAATATATTTCTTTCAAAAATTCTCGTAGAACTTATCAAGTAACCCCTAACAAAGAAACATTAATTATTAATATAATACAGTAGAATTATAACACTTCACAATAATATAATCGGCCAACTAGACGCGACAATAATAATTGTATTAACAATTTCAATCAGCTCAACATGTTTCGGGCGATAATTTCGCCCATCCTCAGGAGCACTAGACTGTGTTTACAGCTTGTGGTATAAAGCACCGATGATGATGTCAGCAGGCTTATACCACAAGCCGTAAACACAGTCTAGTGCTCCTGAGGATGGACGAAATTACCGTCCGAAACATGTTGAGGTGATTGAAATTGTTAATACAATTACTATTGTCGCATCTAGTTAACTGTTTATATCATTGTATCAATGATGCACGTTCACACAAACATCATATTTATAACACTTTACTTCAGTCCCCTTAATTAAGCAATGAAATATCTGACACTCCAGAAGCACAATAAATAATACAAAACCTCAAGGACACAAGACGATCCAAGGAATAATTCAATTTTATAATTGTTTAATTTTAATGACACCAATATCACAAACAGTCACCATTACAGTTGTTATGTCAAATCAACCTACATTTGATAAAGAAATTCGTTCTCAAATATTAGCATTGTATAATGCAATTGTATATTACACCGTTATGATTTTTGCGGTCTGAAGATGACCAACGTTGGTCGAAACATGTTGCCTTAAACTAAATTAATAGTAATACAAAGTAGTTGTTTTGGCGGTGTTTAATCCTTTATAATTTATTTCGTTAGGTGCATAATAGAACAGTGGAATAACGACACAGGCAAAAATGATACGTTCCCGTCACAGTGAGAACTGGCGATGTGATGATAAAAATTGTTTGCTCTGTTTCATTGTTTCCTCGTTATAAGTTTTAATTTGCCTCATTTTCTAATTTAAGGCGCAACATGTACCACGTCGCTCCTCACGGTATGTCAATAATGGCAGTTACGTCACACTGCTGCAACTATCGCCAAGCGCCTGTATTAAAGATATAATTAAATTCCGTACTGGCGAATTGCAGTCGTATTTGTTCATAACTCCCACTTTTCGTTAAAACTGGACATTAATTACAAACACTGTACATTTATATCTACTACATTTCTTCGCATTTCTCTAGCGAAAATCGTTAAAGTTTTATCTATGCATCGAACAAGAGTTGCGAGAGAAAAGTGAAACAAATATTTCAAGTTATTTTGTAAGTTTTCTAGGAAATGAACCCAAAGTAAGTGAAAACGTCAAAACTATTACAATATTTGCACATTTCCAACCTTGTTTAATATTAATATTGTATTTGTCTCGTATCTTCTTCATGTTTTACTCGTAGATTCTAACATATATATATATATATATAATAAATTCGAAACATAATTTATAGATACATATACAATTACATGCACAATACTTACATGATTTTTTTCTCACAACTTGAAAAAAAGCCGTTATAAGAGACAAGATTTATTTATTGGCAGATGCAGCGTTCGTTGTAAAGTATATTGAAATGATTACTGGTGCGATAAGAAAATAAATCATTCGGAGCCCTATAATATGAGCAGCAGGGCATGTAATTCCCCGCCAGCTTCTCTGTAAGGCTCCATTTTCACAAGCGGCTTAGGGCAACGCTGCTATCAGGGACAACAGCTGTTTTCACGAGAGGCGCTATCGTTCGCTGCTGGCCTTCCACATTCGTCCCGCTCACAGCAGCGCGTGATACAGCCGCTAGCGGAAAACGCACGATTTCCAGTGCCCTCAACTAGCAGCACCGCGTATTCGGCCGCTGCCAGCAGCAGCGGTACTGGTAGCTTTGGCATCGCTGTCACTTAAATAACAGCGTTGCTGTTAGCCCATTTAAATTTACGAAACTCTAGGAAGTGCGGCCTTCAGCAGCGTTGCTAAAGCCGCTCGTGGAAAAGCAGCCTGAAGATGGGAGAACATAAAGTGAATTTGGCACCATAATATCTTAACAGATCTTTCTGTCCTCTTAATACCACAGACTGCTAAGCGTCTGGGAGATAATGGGAAGCCCAGAAACATACTTGCTGAACAACGTAAGATGGAAGAATTGACCAGACAGAATCTAAAAATGAGCAAGGAATCTTACGAACTGGTTGGGAGACACGAATTTGAACAAGTGACGGAGCGGAAGGGATTGGTGAAAACAGTGCGCCGCGGGGTTGAAGCTGGGCTCGAGGCTGTGAGGCGAGACCTGGAGGCGCGGAGAAACAAGTAAGCTCATGATAATTTTGTATAGAGGACATTCACTTGTTCGTTTGTACTCCTTCAAATGTCAACGACTGCCTGTCCTGTGCAAGATGATGTGGATGGTGCTGTGTGAGTCGCACGGCACCATCCGCGCCGTACACGCGACCTACGCAGCGGCCCTCAAGACCACCACCCATCCAAAAACTCGGTGCAGAAAACCATATGCTGCAACTCAACATTCAATGCTCCTGGTGATGGGCGTATGTACCCGAAACATGTGGAGCTAAGAATACATCAATAAAATTACCTAGTTGCATCAAGTTGGTATCTCACTTTATTTCATGAGGAAGATGCACGGTCAAACAACCCTCATGTCAGCCACATGTCTAACCCATAATAAATTCTTTAGTTGCACTGCACCAAAATTACTTCTCTTTACTCCTACAATGGCTGACGATGGCGGGTGATCGCCGAAACAAGTAGGAGGAATTAAGAAACTGTATCTCGATGCATATTGTATCTGAAAAGTATGTTTAAAAAAAAAGAAGTATAATCTCAATGCACGGTATGACTAACACCAAGATACTCAAAAAATCTCTGGAAAGGCATTTGCGCTTTAAAGTTCATGACATATTCCGTGTTGAAACAGTTAAGTGATTAATAAAAACCGTAGTGTTTCATGAAACTACAAACATTCTTGAACTACTGTAAAATGTACTGTGAGTTTGTGTGGACATCGATTTGTTGAGCGAGTTAGTTTTATTGTAACAGGAAACAGTTTACAAATGGGGAAGTATTTCGTTCGAATGCTATCTTAAGCCGCAATAATATGAAGCAATATTAGTTATGTACTTGCAATTTGTAAGGTATTATTAAAATTCTACAAGATCTTACCGCCTCCTTTACAATGACAGCAAAGGACGCGTTCCTTTCAGATTAAGTACCCGGGGCCTAAAGCTAATCTCTCACTTCATCTGTTACCAACCTGAAGAATTAGAGCATTTAAAAGTCTACTTCCCCATAGACCTTAATGCCGTGAATAGTAACAACTATGTCTTTATTATATGAACTTACGAGACAAAAGACCGAGCTGGGTCTAGGGGGAACGTCTGAATAAATTACATTTGCCAAGAAGAAATAAAAATGTTTTATATATTTGAAATAACTTGGGCAAGAGAGAGAAATGACAATTCAGAAAGAATGGGCGATAATAAAATCAGAATAAATTCGAAGCTCGAAGTAACTGAAGTTATTTTAGTTATTAAAGATTATTTGTATAAAATTGTTCAGTAACATCTTTCTCTACTGGCAGATTGAGATGTGTGCTTTTAGAAGAAGAAGATGCTTGGACACGAGAATATGTAGGAAAGGCACAGAAAAATAACGAGAAGAATCTGGAAGAAATGAAGCTGAAAGTGGAAGAGATCCGTAACAAGCGAGAGACAGAAAGACAGAAACTTGTACATGAGAAACGGATACAACAGTACATGTAAGTCAACAGACAACTAAGTATGTAACTCTATTCAGCAAAATTCTTCTTGACAAACAATTAGCCATTCAGCTGGTCAAGGAATTTTTCCCCATTTATGGGATCCCAAAGTTCATTACCATGTTCACAAGATAAGATTTTATTCCACAATTTCTCACGTAGAACAGCCATTTCAGTATCTTCATCTCATATACCCTCAGGTGTCCCAGGTGGTTTCTTCGCTTAGAACTTCCGATTAAAATATTATTATCCATTATATTATTATAAGATTATTATTATTATTATTATTGACACACGCTGTTGAGCCTACACGTTAATAAATAACCACTGTATTATTATTATTATTATTAAACGAAACTTTTCACAAATTTTCCTAAACTAGTATTATGTTATTTATGCTGTTTTGGTACGATTCTTTATTACCTCTTTTATATATGATTTCTTGTGCTGATTGTATTTTTGTATTTGCCTTTTGTTGCTGTGCTGTCCAAGTGGCCATATGGCTGTTGTAACAGCACAAAAATAATCAATAATTTAATTTAATTATTATCTTCATTTCTGTGGGCGCTACAAGACCCGTTTCTATAACTTCTTCAATCTTACGGCTAAATAAATGCTTCCCACCTGCGCCGTGTTTCCATTATCTCATGGCGAGTTCTTGCATTCTATTGAGTCTAGTATCACCATGAAGCTAGTAAGGCTAATAGTAATGTGTCTAAATGAAACCTATATTAGAGTCCAGGTGGACAAACACCTGTCTGGCACGTTTGGTATTAAGCATGGTTTTCAGCAAGTAGATGATTTATCGCCATTGTTCTTCAACTTCATTTTAGAATACACCATTAGGAGGGTTCAGAGTAACCAGGTGGACTTGAAATTAAATGGTACACATAAGCTTCTCGTTTACGCTGGTGATGATAATATATATTACGTATATTACAAAGAAAACAACGGAAACTTTAGTAGTTGCTAGTAAAGAGATTGATCTAGAAGTAACTGTTAAGAATACTAAGTATATCTTTCGGAATCGAAATCAGAATTCAGGACAAATTCAGAGCATAAAGATGAGTAACAAATCATTTGAAAAGTGGAAGAGTTCAAATATTTGGGAACAAGCTTAACAAATCAAAATTAGATTCATGAAGAACCTAAGAGAAGATTTAACTCAGGGAATGCTTGCTATCATTTGTTGCAGAATATTTTGTGTTCAGTTTGATACACAATAGTATAACGATTAAAATATACAGAACTGTAATTTTGCCTGTCGTTTTGTGTGGGTGTGAAAGTTGGCCTGTCAAAGTGAGGGAGGGACATAGGCTGAGGGTGTTTGAGAATAGGATACCAATGACGATATATGTGGGCCAAAAGGGAAAAGGAAAGAGGAACGTGAAGAAGAATGCATAATGAAGGACTGTGTCCTGTAATCTTCATCAAATATTATTCGGGTAATCAAATCAAGAAATATGAGATAGGCGGGGCACGTGACACGTATTAGAGCGAGGAGAGGTTCATAAACGGTTTTGGTGGGGAAATCTGAGTGAAAGAGACCACTTGGAAAGCATATGTTTAGAGGCGATGATACTATTTAAAAGGATATTCAAGAATGTGGATAAGGAAACATGTATTGGATTGATCTGGTTTAGGATAGGGACAAGTGGCGTGCTGTTGTGAATGAAGTAATGAACCTCCGAATTCCATAAAATGTGGGAATTTCTTGACTGGCTGAGGAACTAACAGCTTTTCAAAATGGGCTTCAGTTTTTGCACACACATACACACACACACACACACACACACATACACACACACAAAACACATACACGCACGTACAAGTAGATTTGCCGTCTTTGAAATTTAAGGAAACGTACAGTGGGGAGATATTTGTTACTCGTTCGGAGACTGTACAATATACATAATTCCAGTCGGTAGGGGAAGTCATAGAGTGGTTGGCACTGTGACAGTTACTGTCATCTTTTCATTCTTTTGCACTCTAATAAGGTTGTCAGCCACAATTACGCCATCTCTGAATGATATTTGGATTCACAAGTGTTTGATCTTTCATATAGTACCTGAGTTACCAACTAGAAGCTCTTTGTTTGGAGTCAAGGCTGCTTTCACTCGCTGTTATTAAAGGCTTAAGAAAGGAAAGACAATTTCTTGAGGTAAGGCTTAAGCAAATCACTTTCTAATTTATGAATTTTAATTTGTATGCTACATTGCAGCTTTATGAAACTTAACGCGCTTATTTCCTGAAGAGTTGCCCTATGTGATCAGACGAAACATTTGGGCGCGTTAGCCATTATTGTCAAAAATAGACGGAATGTCAACAGCTTTATTGGAAAAATACAAAATTTTGGTTCTTGTCGTCCTATGTCTATAACTGTATACAACTGCCATGTGTTCTATAGGCACGTTTCTCTACTTTTGCATTTACTTTATTGATTAATAAATCACGAGTTTAATCCTAATGCGATTGTAATGAGATTTAACGGTAGTTGACATGGGTTGCCAAAGCACTATGAAGTGTGCCAGCTGGCATTTCTAAAGTTATTGGCAGTGCCACAAATATTGCTTGATGACATTTCTCTATTTCGTCATTCCTCAACATGATTACATCTGGAAGGATTAAAAAAAGCGGGAAAAAATTGTGTTTACAACCCTGCAGATTTAGAGACGGCTTTACCAGAACTTCGACGGAGTGTAACCAAAAAGGCGCTGGTGAGAAGGTACAATATCCCATGGTCCACCTTACTGTTTCTATTAAGTAGCAAAGTTTTCAAAATCTTCTTTGAGACCTCCGCCAGTGTTTAGTGAAGAAGAAGAACAAGTTTTAGTCAAATGAACAAATGACTGCTCTCAAAGAGGATTTCCTCAGAGGAAGCTGAGTGTTCCGCTGTCTGTTCTAGAATTTGTAACTATAAACCACAGGAAATAACTTTTAAAGATAGCATGCCTGGGAATGGATGTTTCTGAGCGTCCGTACGCCGTTATCCTGAGCTGTCCACTTGCAGTAGTGACAGTGTGTGTAACCTCATCGATTTCCACTGCGGGTGAGACAGATATCATAAAAAGGTAAAAAAGAACTTTTACTTTTGTCGATTTTTTAGTTAGTCGGTGCTTCCCAACATAACACATTTTTCTTTTTCAATTATATGCTTCAGTAGGTTTCATATGTCTTAGAAGAATAAAAGCCGTTTAGAATTCTTTGGAACCCAACAAGCATTGTCCAAGGTCATAAAATAAGTTTCCAATTTTTTTAAAGACTGGAAGTGTCTTAGCACGCAAAAGGGACAAAGATGTATGTTAAGTTGACAGACGCCTTGCAAAAGCGTCCAAAAAGCCGTATTAATCTTCTCTGCTGCTGGAAAGATGCGCCCACCCATGATTATTTGTCCATACAAAAGAATATCATCTGCAATCGCACAGGGGTTACTGATGACTGGAGGGTGGGAATTAGCCTTACTGGATGGGTGACAGCAGAGTCTTTAATGAATATATTGGAAATGTTCTCGCTCCACATCTTGGAAAATATAATGTCAAGTTCCCTCTTATCCTTTACGTCTATGGACACTGCACTCATCTAACATTTAAACTGAGTGAGCTTTGCTCTGAATGAGGCATAAACTTGATCTCTCTCAACCAAAACGCCACAAGACTCCTCCAATCACTGGAAGTTGCAACTTCCAGACCACTGAAATTATTTTTGAAAACCATAGACCTAGATTTGCATAGGCAAAATTCTGACAAGTTAAAGGGATGGTGTGCACCTGTCCTGGATGGAGCTCTGAATAAACATTCTTCGGACTGCTCAGAAAACACTGACTTCTGAAACTGTCTTGTAAAAGAACTAAGCGCAAATGCACCATCCATAAAACTTAGCATGACCACCATATAAAATGTTTGAAGAAAATGGGGGAATTTAAGTTTTATCAGGGCTAAAGATAAGAGAAGGAAAGAGGCACATACTGCTCTCAAGAGACGGATTGAGGCATTAGAAGCAACATCATCAGAAGGACTGTAACTTCCAGGTAGCAACCGCGTAATGACGCAGAATCAATAAATATAGATCAGTAAAAAAGAGAAACAAACAAATATTTGATCTTGACGTGACAGGGAATACTCACAGCACCCTGGCTCTGAATCCTGGCACAAGTATAACCATAAATACAGGATCTGAAAATAGGCTTAACGTATACAGATTTCTCCCCTCCAAGGATTGCATTGGCCAAACACGCCGAAACGTTTAAGAGAAACACAGAGGTTATGTCATTTGTAATAATATGTAGAGCATGGAAAACTTTATTTCACAAAAGAAAGAAAAAGAACACACTATACCGAAAATAAATAACTAAAGACAAAAAAAAAAAAGAAGTGAAAAAAGACACAGCAGGTAAATATAATTTTAAAAATAAACATTGATAAATGGGAAACGTGTTTTAAATGCACCAAGATTGTTAAACTGCCAGAACTAGTGTGCTCATTATGCAGCAGGGTTTTCCATATGAAATGTGTTCCACATAATTACAGAAAGCACGTAACTTAAAAAGATGACGATTCTTATGCCTACCAAACGTTTTCAGTAGGCAGACAGTATTTCTGATATGACTCTGGAAGATTCTAAATAGCAATAACATCCTTAATTACGTTGCTCCAGTGTGTGTCAATAACCGTACAGCTTGGTGACAATAATTATTTAAGTTGAGCGCCAATGTTTATCAGAATTTTTTATTTAATATTTTTTCGTAATTAAACAGATTTTACAGAAAATGTCGAAGACATATCCTTATAATCTTTAAACTGTCCTTATTTTAATTCAATAGTCAAACTAAGTCATAACGTCACAATTGTAGGTACAATGGTATAAGATCTAAGGAAGTATTCTCTAAGGTGCCAACCATTGTTTGTTTTCCCCAACATTTTACGGATTAGAAGGACAACATATATGATCGTGTTGTGTTATAAATGCGGGGTGATTAATTTTAAAACGCAAATTTTCTTCGCCCATAAATAAGTTGATCACCGATGTTGTGTGCAGAATAAACACGCTGGAATTTGAAGCACAATTTCGAAATAAAATTAAATTTCAGTTACATTCAGCTGCAACTAATTCAAACCTAATATTACCAAGCAAGATAGCTGAAAGAGTAAAGCTTCTGAACCACGCTGGGAACGTGTCCGTTTAGAACCTCAGCTAGGACATTGTTTATCCTACCTGGGGCATTTGTGGACTTCGTCATTCTCCCCATGCAAATAAAGTGACAGAAGCTCAACTGTGTCCTAAGGTATTTTCTTTCTCATCTCGTTGTATTTAACAGTCTTACTACCATACGACGCTACATAGCCTGACATTCTGACAGAGTCATTAAATAAGGAAATAAATATTGCTTGTGGAATTAATGCAAATTTCCGACGAGCTCACGTACACTTACGGTGAATTTAAGTGTCCAAAATTCTTACATTTAGTCCTACTGGAAACACAAGATATTACGCAATTCAGACACCATAAAACTGTGTTAATAAATCCATATTTGTCCTGATTTAACAGTGAAAGGTGTGAAGACCTGCGTACTGTGAACTCACAGCGTTTCACGCAAGAGGCAAAGAGAGGGCAGGAATTCCAGATACGGGAGCGCGAATACATTAAGAAGCAGGAACGGGATGTTGAGAGGATATGGGCAGAGGTTTCGAAAAAGCAACAGGAAGAAAAGGTAATAAAACTTCTTTTCAAGCAACAGTAAATTTCACAGTAAATGACAAACTGAGTTTGCAATCAGAGGTGAGAATGTTAGTTTCTCATTGCCAAACACGTAGAGATCCTGTCCAATAGATGTCTGCCCACTTTGTATAATAACAGATTCCATTATTTATCTCGTAAAATTTACGGTTTACAAGGCCGTGATTATAGAGCTAAAGGTCTTCCTAAAAAAATACGTAGCTACTTTGAAACCCCTGCAATTGTGTCGAAACACGTAATGAGCAATAACAAACAAAAGCGGTGTCACTAATACAAATGACGGGTACACTGAAAAAAGTAAACATAAACGAGCGGGATGCTAAAACCACGACTGTAAGTTAACAGGACGTGTAGCGTAGAAGTTACTTGTCTGGGGGTAGATGTACACCATTAATCGAAATTAGTCAATTTACCGTACTGGAAACGTCAATCAGACCGAAGAAGTAAATTAAGTTTTCAATGATTCTAGATCGCCCGAGAGATAGAAGAAGAGCGGAAGAAATTCCAGAGAGAAAGGGAAGTGGCAGAGGTTTTGTTATTGCAAAAGAAATCAATCGAGGCTCGAAATTTGGAGGAACGTCAGAGAATCAAGGATGAGGAGGCGAATATGAAAGAGAAAATTCAGAAAGAAATAATTGAAGATAAAAAGAAGGGTAAGTTCGATAATCGAAATTTTATGGAAACTACTACCAGTTAAAACAATGGTCTGTCAACATTTTTTGTTTAGAGCTTACAGCGATAAAGGAAGTGAAAATTTTGCGCTGTTCATATTTTAATTCTTTGCACTTTTTTTATTGTCCACACATTCATGCTTACTAATGGCAACTGCATTATTTGCCAAAAACTCGGAAATACATGAAATCTGAGCTCTTCTGTGTTTTTACGGAACGAATAGTGGTAATTTATTCCTGACGTTTCGGGACAACCTATGGGTCCAATTCTCAGGGTTCAAGAATCAAAAACTGAACCCAAAAGAATTTTGGATTCTTGAATTCTACTAAGGATGGGACAGATAAATTGTCCCGAAATGCCAAGAAGAAATTACCACTACTCACTGCGTTACCACCCAGAAGAACGCAGTTCTCAGCTACTTCAGGAAGGAAGCCTGAAATCTAGGAAATATACAATTAACGTTACACAGTGTACGTCAGCACAATTTTTTTATTCTTAAGCAAGGCTACATGTTTCGACTAAAAGTTAGTCCTCTTCAGGCCCTTACAACATTTTCGTTAGCAGATACTTTGCCCACTTTGGGATCCAATAATGTTTACAATTGTGGAATACATCCAGTTAAAACTTTCTAAAAAGATTTTGATTTTGTTTATAAAGTGTGTTATTTACAGATTGTGTCTAAACATTAAAATATTTAAAAATTCTTCCTTAACGGTGCGTTGATGATCACCGGATATTCAACTGTGAGTTCCGTTGTCTTATTGTGGCTGATGTTGGGGTACGTCTATTTTTTCTATTTGATAAGATTGTTTTGTTTTTCAACCGGTATCGCTCTCTGTATTGTTGCACGGTACTGTCGGGTAAAGTTTTCCTGCAGTTTTTGTTGTTGTGACGTATTTCGTTGTTTTTTCCCCGTTGTTTTTTCCGTTGCTTTTTCATTGCTTGTGGTCGGACTTATTCTACAACGTGGACGTACCTTCTCCTGGATGTTGACACTAGAATATATTCGTTTACACTGCGTTATATAGGAGTCACTTCAAACACAAATGTTGTATGCAAATACCGACGAGAACTATAATTCATCGCTGAAAGCGCTAATCCTCAGAGAAAGGATTTAATGGCATAGAATGTAAGAATATTTCGTCACTATATAAGGTCTTTAAATATAAAATATTAAATGATAATTTAAAGACGTTCATTTTAAATTTAAACGTGTTTATTTTTCGTAATAAATTTGGAGGAAGATTATTTCTTGATGTATTTGATAACAACGAATCCGTGCGTGCCCTCGCCCAAACACAACCGTTAACGTATATAAGCCTATAATTTTATAATTTCTTTGGGTATATGATTTTAGGAAAATGCACGGAGTGTTTTTCCAAAAAAAAAAGTGATCTATAGTTAAATTGAAACGCAGTAGTAAAGTCAGGAGAAAAAGTGAAAGGTACATCTTTACCTGCCGATTCCAGTTGCCGTGCGGTCTAACGCTTCGGGCTGAGGTCGCTCGCTTAATGCAATTGCGGGTTCGAATCCCGCCGGAGTTGAGCATTACAAAGGGTACATTTCGATTGCAGAACGTCACATACCAATGATATGTCAATACTTATGACTCGATAACCAAGCATTCTGATCTTTAACTTTCATTTTAAATAATCTTGATTTGTTGCTTCTAACACCATTCTAAAGCAAAGGAAGGTAGGTACATATGTACAAATGAGGTAAATATAGTGTGAGTTTAATTATTTTGAGCACTAAGAAAAAACAAAATAAATATTAGGGAAATATACTTATGATTCTGAGTCATCATTATGTGCTCTTGTGTGTTGTTTAGGGTATAGAGTATGGAGTGTAGCGAGTAGTGTGTGTCTGCGTGTTGTGTAGTATGTGGTGTGTCTCTGTGTGAGTGGTGTGCGTGTTTGTGTGTTCGGTGTGTTTGCGTGATGCGTGGTTATGTGTTAGTGGTGTGTTTATGTACGCATGGTTTACGTAGTGTGTGTGTGTGTGTGTGTTTGTGTACGATGTGTGTGTGTGTGTGTTTGTGTACGATGTGTGTGTGTGTGTGTGTGTTTGTGTACTATGTGTGTGTGGTAAAAGTGGTGTGTGTTGCTTGCTTTATTTACTGTAAACAACAGTAGAAGATTCAACAAAGTAACCGACCAATGCTGGATAATTCAATAATCAATATTAGCAGAGACCTCTGTCTCGGCATCATGTTCACCTCGACTTTAGGACCCACCTAGTCATTTACCCAGTGAGTGTTGGAGATTTCCTCTTAGGTAAATTAAACGGTGCCTGAACCTCACAACTCAGCTCTGTGGAGTGTAGAGGTTCCAAATGCCTAGAGTTTTAAATCTACATCGACTGTACGCCTTCATGGTGTCTAACAGAACATGTCTACCTTTACCTAATATTTATTTTTTATTGTTACTCTTTTCATCGCGCGACAGCCCCTTGTGGGCCAGGGTCTCCTCGCTATCTAGGCTTCACGAGCACACTCAGCTACACACATTACAATCGTCAGGACTTCTCTGGATCAGTTACCAGCTTGTCGCAAGAGGCCACTACTGACAGCAGCCAACACTCACAAAAGACAGACAATTATGCCTCGAACCCGCAATCCCAAGAAGCGAGCGGCCGCAAACCAACGGCTTAGATCGCGTGGCCGCTCGGATTGGCTTGTTGTTTCTGTGGGAAACGTTATTCTCAGTTGCAGTATCAAATGCTTATTAACCCACATTATGGTTACTTTTTATTTGAAGAACTCTTATTAGGCTAACTTTCTAAAACCTGCTGGTTACTCGATACATGGACAGGTTTAACATAAAAAATTATACATTCTGCCCACACTATAGTTATGTGTTTTGTATTTATCTCAGAACAAACAGCGACTTCAGGCCTATATAAAATAAACTGATTGAATTTTTAACCGAGATTAAAATTGTTTATTGTGCAGTACGAACTGAGTCTATAAATAAAACTGTTTACATTTCGTTTTTAAGGAGTTAACCTACATTTTGGTTCGTTCAATTTTATAGTAATATAGATTACGTAGTTTACACTGAAGTATTGGAAAACAGGAATCTGTGAATGAATGGAACACCAAAAGTGATATATGGTTAATTAGCCTACTTTGTGGTCAAACAGTTTGTTATTTTAATATAGGCTTATATATCATACGATCAAATGACGCAGCGACAAACGAGTCTGGTAAGATTAATGTGAGTGAGTAGGATGGGATATGAAAATATCAGTAATGTACCGTCATTTACCTGGTAGCCACGAAGCACGAAGGGCAGCTTGCCTCTGAACACTATTGTAGGCCCAAGGCACTAATTAAGTAGTAAGTAATCCGAACTCCAATATACAAAATTGAATGGTTAAACCTTTGCAGTGGAATCACTAAATATAATAAACTTGATATATCTAGTATTATTGACTCTATTTCTATCAGTTTGTAGAGACATAACCTCCAAGAAAGAAAGGCAATGTGTATTGTAATGTACTGGCAGTGGAAGGAAGTATCAAAACGCCGATTATCTATTCGGACTTTCCTCGCAGTCAGGAGAGTTGGACAACTGCAGCATTACTCTTCCAAGCTTAGAGGACTTCTCGTGGCAATCTCATGATTTACATTCAATGTACTACACTATCTGAGTGCCGATGACTGTAGCCACCGGTCTGTCCTTAACTGTGAGTCCGAAATACACTCGCAGCGAAGATGCAGGTGTTACCTGCTTCTGCTGCTGTCCTCGTGTTAGCCTGTGCATACGGAGACCTGGAGATAGTCCGGTCTCCCGTCCAAGATATCATTCTAAATGTCCACATCCACGATTAAAAACACGGAGAACAGGAGGCCCTGGGTCGCTCTGGCTCCTTCCGCCACATTAAGAGAAATCTAAATATTGTGATTAGCTGAGACAATGAAAGTACTAAGACATTTTTTACAGACAACCTAAGGTAGTACTAAATTATTTTGCGAGTGCTCATGTTGACCGGGATATTGATGTCAGTAAAGTAATGAGCTGTAGGTTGGACGAATTTCGATTTACTCAAGTATCTCCTAGGACATCATTCATTAAAATCTAGCATTATCTGGTATGGCCACAAATATTCCATAAATTGCTGAATCACATATGTGCTAAGTAAATGAAGAAAAAAGGAGAGGTATTAGTCACTGGATCGATAATTCGATAGCGGGTTTTTCTCATTCACGTCAAACACTGTATTCACTTTTCGAACCCCTTTTAAACTTCGATTTACCGGGGTGCTGATAAGTCCTTTGCCCGACCCTGGAAGGAAACAAGCTACAGCGACCAAGACTTACAACACTATACCGAGACTTACGGTCTACAAACAACAGGAATATTCCTGTTGTTTGTACGCCATAAGTCTCGGTATAGTGTTGTAAGTCTTGGTCGCTGTAGCTTGTTTCCTTCCAGGGTCGGGCTAAGAACTTATCAGCACCAATGTATTTCTCGGTTCACGAAATAGAGATGTTGGCCTAAATACTCGTCGAAGTAACAAATACGTAAGCAGTGTAAAGGTTTTCTGATTGCAAGATGCAGGATAACAAGTGCAATTAGAGATATTCTTCTACTCCCGCTTTCTAATTAACCAAAATATACAGCTCATTTATCCTGTACAACACTCCGACGTGCGCAGTAGTTGCGTTCCGGAAGGACCAGCCCAAGTCGAATTTCGCACAGGTCGCAAATGGGAACACGTATGGTAATCTAAATAGTATTTGTATAAAATAACGTCCTGTTGAGAGCCACACTCAAACACCCTGTAACATGACTGGCCATAGAGTGACCGTCCCGCCAGTTGTGTTATCACCCAGCAGCATTCTTTCGCCGTCTTCGTCTAATTGCCCTTTCTTTGCCGCAAAGAAAAATTTGGTTCGCTTTTAAAAAATTTTCTATTATTTCCTTTACTAGTTTAAAATTACGTAAATCTGAAATTATCTAGCTTGAAATTTCGTAAATCCGGGACTGTCTGTGTGTGGATAGTATATAATACATATGCCTGTAACGTGTATAGCCACGCTGTCAGTAGCTCAGGTTGTAGTTAGCGTGCGTGGCCCAGTGTTAGGTACTATCCCAGAATTTGTCTGTAGACATAGAAAACAAGCCCGGATAGTCGGTCGGATTCGATCGTGTCCCTTCTCGAATATAAGTCAGAAAGTTTAGTGCTGAAACAAAAATTTCATGTCGTAAACACTGTTTCGGACACGTCTGTAGAAATTTCTCTACTTTATGTCAACTTAATACTTCCGACTGTGAAGGAGCAAAACATTTATATGGCCTGTCACAATTAGAGAAGAACACTGAGTGTTTGAAAACAGGGAGCTAAGGGGAATATTTAGAAGTAAGAAGGTGGAAGTAACAGGGAATGGAGAAAACTCTATATTGATGAGCTTCACTAAATGCACTCCCCACAAAATATAATTAAGATGCTCAAATAACGGTACAGGAAAACGAGCGTACCGGGGTGCTGATAAGTCCTTAGCCCAACCAGGAAGGAAACAAGCTCGGAAGCACGTCAGTGACGCGTGCAATTTCAATAACATCGTGTTGTAAGCTGTCATCAATTTTTTTCCCTGGAAGGCAAGGCACCGACGGAAATTCACGCCACTCTGACAGAAAAATTTGCTTGTTTCCTTCCTGGTTGGGCTAAGGACTTATCAGCACCCCTGTATAATGTAGCACGCATGAGAGGGAGGCAAAGTTTTGGACACAAATCCTGACAAGAAGAGATCACTTGGAAGATGGAGCCTGAGATGGGAGTATAAGAGTAAAGTGAACCTGAAAGACACAGGGTGGGAGGAAACAAATTGAATTCATTTCTTTCAAAATACCTTCTAGTGACAGGCTGCTGTGAAGGAGAGTTACGAAATATCAGGTTCTACAAAACATGGAAAATCTCTTGGGTGGCTGAGAAACTATTAGTTTTTTAATAAATAACTGCTCCACGGAGTGTGTTAGGTAATAAAACTGAATGATCTCGAATTGTTGGCACAGGAATCGTTCGTAACTATACAGGGTTGACTGGACATAGTTAAGCTGGTGGTGGACTGTGCAGTATAAAAGATTAGGCATTTTGACATTAAGAGAGGGATCCTTAATGGAGCATATTGGCACACGGATCATAGGTATTAAATGAGATATCTAAAGTTGCTCAACTCAGTAAGCTATACACATGTGCTTGCCGCTTGAAAAATGAAGCTGTCACAGTTAAAGAAAGATAGACCCAATAGTACATTAAGGGCGTACAACATCGTTAAATTTGTTGTAACAATGCAGATTTGAGGGTGCTGAAGATGATATACGAGGTCTGTTAGAAAAGTATCCGACCGTATTTTTTTATGCGAACACCTGATGGATTATAATCTAGCGCGCTTGCATGAGCCGACCTTGAACCTTAGTGCGCATGCGTGAATTTTT
>Ga0123352_10006518_pt1 | contig 17866 bp, 9 predicted proteins | sample TergutLab28metaG_FD_89700 | JGI IMG/M metagenome (GOLD analysis project Ga0123352, IMG submission 89700) | Labiotermes labralis P1 segment gut microbial communities from Petit-Saut dam, French Guiana - Lab288 P1 | ecosystem: Host-associated > Arthropoda: Insects > Digestive system > Gut ... | reverse complement strand
GGAGCTACGTTGTTCCTTGCTAAAGTCATTTTAAAAACATTCACAAAATAATTCCATTATATTAACAGGGTGTTGTGGCAGCATATCGTGTTGTGTAAGAGTGCGTTGTTAGGAATGCGTCTGGCTACGAAATGCACGCTGCAACAATGAGGATAAGCGTCTACTGTGTTTGAAAGGATTAAAGGACTCACCGTAATCCTCCTGTGCGTGTTTTTGTGTGTAATCCTTGATAAGTCTGCTTTATACTCTCACATATTAATGGTGTCTGCGTAATAATATTATTCCTACCAATATAGCAACCGTGTTTTGTTAACGAATATTTCTTGTTTCTCCTTAATACAACAAAGCACATAACTCATGTGATTGTGAGGAAGGCGCTAAAGTTATCTGGTGTAACACTTTGACTCAATCATGCCTTGTATAACCAGGATGTTTAGAAAAGCTACCTCTTGGGCTGTATGGAACCCCACACAGTAGCCAAGACGATGTAAGCTTCTATTGTCCGCCCGCAAATACGATGTTCTGCCAGATAGGAGATTTCAATGCACGAATAAACGAACAGCATTATAAGTATGACGGCTGTTATTTAAAAGCCCATTGTTGCTAGGCGATAACGTGCTTCATGACATTTTATGTTCGTTTCTAAGGTAAGGCGTTATTCAGAGATACGAAACAAGTGAACAGCATCACTCAACTTATTTTCGCACACAAAGGCATTAAATGAGTTGGCAAAAAAATTTCGCCGCTTCATAGGTGTCCAATAGGTATTATGAGAGCGTCGGACGTTCAGAACGATGCCTCTGTGAAATATTAGGATTGTAGTACGTGCTGTGGAGGAGAATAGATGGAAGATTGAAGAGAAGAATGATAACTTATTTTACATCGTTATTTAATTTTGTTTACTTATTTACCTATATTAGGGATGTGTCAATATACATGCAAAAGTTTTAGTCAGGAAGCTTTAAATAAAAAGTCACATGAAAGATATAGATATTGATACAATTATAACTTTAAGACTGATCTTGGAAATGTATGGTGTGATATTTACTGGATTATTTCTGTTTAGAATAGGGCAGAGTGACAAGTTTTAAGAACACGGCAATGAAATTTCGCGTAAGAAATTTAATTACCTCTGAAGCTTGCCAAGAAATGCTGTCCTATAGTTATTTGTTGTTTTCCGATGTGTATATCTATTCTTAGAAGAAATATCTGTAGAAAACAGTTTTCTTAGCAGTGATGTGTTGGTCATGGTATGACTGAATGAAGCACACGTAGTTCGCTATATTATTCCCAAAAAGGCCCGCAGGAAGAACATAGAAATATAAAATATGGTCTGTCTTGTTAAAGCCTTTAGTGTATTTTTATCTTCTAGTTCCTTTAAATCAGATACAAACATCCATTTCATGAAGTAGAGAGAACAGCGCCCGTGACCACTCTTAGAGAAAAATCGGTAACAGGTATTCAGTTAAAAACCGGTGTTCCTGGCGAGAGTCATAAGAAGCGCGTAATCATGCTATTTTGGTAGAATGCGGAGTTTCGTAATACTGCATGGAGGTAAGTACAGTTACCACTTAGATTTAGAGAATTAAGCACACGCAGCGTTGAATTGTGTAAGTTTTAAGCCATTTACCGAAGGTATAGTACGAACTACGAACACAGTGGGGGGGACAGCCGGTCGCGGATCTCCGGTCTTGGGTTCGAGAATAGAACTTCCTTGATACGACACAAAGTACTAAATTGCAACAGAGGGTGAAATGGCATCAGTAGAGCGAAATATTAATGTTAGTTGTTCCGTAGCTGTACACAGTGATTGAGGACGAATCGTCGTAGTAAAATTAATTAAATAGTTTTGAGGAAACAGAGGCTCCGAAATTAAGGTCCTTTATGACATGGCGCTATGACGATCAGTTTTTAGGCACATATCGAGGACGTTTCACAAATCAGAAGACTTTAATCGTCATCGACAACTTTGTGATAACGACAAATCGTGCAAGAGTGTCTTGCTGTTAAGCTTTCGCCGTGTTCTATATGTAATGTGTTTTCTTTTGGGTAATTCCCCGGTGTCTGAGTTCTAATAGCCGACGTTTCGGAACACTATCAGTTCCATCTTCATAGGCAGGTGGATGAAGTATACTTCATCCACCTGCCTATGAAGATGGAGGTGATACAGGGTTCCGAAACGTCGGCTATTAGAACTCAGACACCGGGGAATTACCCAAAAGAAAACACATTACAAGAGTGTCTTATTAATAAACGTATATTCCGAAATTTTTGGCATATTGCGTAAGTTCGTGAGATAAATACGGCCTATAAATATCGGTCCTTAATTAATATTTTCAAAGCATATTAACCCTTAACCTGCTAACGCGGAAAATATGGTGAGCTCCTAATAATGCCAGCAGATGGTAGATGGAATTTAACTCGGCGTTTAAAGGGTTAAGACGAATTAAGGGGCTAGCGACAGTGTGTTATAAGGAATACTGAAGTTGCGTACGGATACACTTTTCAATTCGTGTAAAATCTTTTGTCCTTAAATCGTTTTAGTCTAACATGAACTTTAAACGCAAAAGAGTAAAGCTGCCTTTGTGTTCTGCATGAAGGCATATAGCGTGATTGTAACTATAGTTCTACTCTTTCTAAACCTCGGCACTAGGACACGGTTAGTCGTCAGATACAGGCTACGGCCTATGGATCATCGGAAAAGGAATATCGATACACATAGGAAAAGAGGTGTCACGGTGTCTAGAGCGTGGCCTAGTCACTACACCGACTGCACCTCACTAACAGAACCCTTGTGCATGGTGACAATACTGTGACTTCCTAAACTTTCCGACCTGGACCCATCATGACAACGTTCTGCTTTAACTTTAAATTGCATCCTTAAGCAACAACGACGTTTAGCAACTTCCTACCTCTGTGTAAACTAAAACGGTGTATAAATATATATATGTGGCCATAACTGGAAAGCAATAAAGGCTTAAAACCCGGTGGACATACCTGTTGCCCCCACTGTTCGTGCAAAAGAAATGCAGATATTTTCTTGCGTTATTCTTGTTTCTCTACCTTGAAATTTATAACACAGTTGAATTTTTGCAATACAAAATATATAATAATACTTTCAGTATCCTTCACTAGGTTATCCCACCACGGTAACACCCGGACGGTCAGACGGCAAACTTCAACTCTGCTGGTCTGCTTCGTTACACAACGGTCATCTGGGGATCTCCAAACTTCACTTCAACTGGCATAATTGGCAGGACAGCTACATTTGTTTTTACTTTTGCGTATCCGGTAATAATCAGTATTTTGAGGAAAGGAGTAATCATGTAAATTAATAAAATATTAGTTGCGAAAGAAATCACATGAAAGCCGGCGCGGATAAAAAAATACAGATTCCTTTTCCTCTGATAATTAAAACAAAATGTAGATCTCTGTAAACATTCAAATAAATTTAGAGAGTAAGAGGAAAGGAGGCGTAAGACTGTGAATACACGAAGTTCCTGCGAACACACTGGAAGGCAAGAGAATTAATGGAGTTCCTGATGCATTATTAATCAAGACTACGGAGATGTAGACACGCTAGATAAATTCAACACCAAAATATTTCAACAGATGAACTAATCCAAAGTCAGAAACGCCAGCATGCGTTATCGCTTGCTTTTAATTTGGCCAAAGTAAAATTTCAAGTTTCTCTGATGCGTGCACCGCGTGCCGGACGCTTAATTATGCCTTCCTTCTGCGGCTGCTTTTCAAGACTGCCAACCTGCATACCGGCGCAAATAAACAGAAAAAACAGCATTATAACTTTCCATCTAACTAAATTAAACAACTACGCAAGTAATAAATCACAACTGTCGGAGGGTCCTCCAGCTGTGATGATTTTATACTTGTTAGTCAATAAATTTATCGATTTTAAGGAACCCGAATTTTCATTTGCATATTCACATAAGTCCGCCACTGGCCCCTGTCCTGAGACATACCAATGTAGACCGAGTTCCCATATCCTTTATCTTTGAATCCATTTTTGGGGCCTAAGTAAAATTGCAAAAAGCGATTATTAGCTTTGCCATGTCTGTCCGTCTGTCTGTCCTCAAGGAACAACTTAACTCCCACCGAAAGAATTTTCATGAAATTTGATGTTTGAGGATTTTTCGAAAATCTGTCGAGAAAATACATGTAAGAGGGTGTGCTGATAAGTCCTTACCCCGACCTACTTCGCGATGTCGTAGGACGGAATCGATAGTGTCATTGGAAAGAGAGGTCTGTTCGTGTGCCGAATTGCAAGTCATCCCTTGTTACAGAGGCTGAAAGGACGCATGTCAGGCGACGCGCACGATTTCAACAACATGGAGACGCGAGCTGTCATCAAGTTTGTTTTTCTGCAACGCAAGGCGCCGAAGGAAATTCATGCCATTCTGACGGAAAAATTAGGGGAACATGCACCACTGTATGCCACCGTCAAAAACTGGGTGGCCCGGTTTAAACGTCGTGATTTTTCCACGTGTGGTACGCCTCGTCCTGGTCGATCCAAAGCAGTGACCACCTCGGAGATTATTGATCAAATTCACGACCTAATCTAGGAAGACCGCCGAATTTCGGCTAAATCAATAGTTCGGTAATTGGGCATCTCATGTGAGCGGATTGGGTTCATCATTCATGAAGATTTGGACATGCGGAAGCTCTCCGCGAAGTGGGCCCCGAAATGCCTGAACGCGGATCAAAAACGTCAAAGGTGCCATTCGTCTGAGCAAATTTGTAAATTTTCCGTCGCGATCCAAATGATCTCCTGTCGCGATTGGTGACCATGGACGAAACCTGGTTATATCACTATGACCCGGAGACAAAGCAACAATCAATGGAATGGTGGCATAACGTCTCACCCCGCCCCAAAAAATTCCGAGTGCGAAAATCCGCTGGAAAAGTTCTCGCCTCGATTTTTTGAGATCAAGACGGCATCCTCCTCATTGATTATGTTCCAAAGGGCCAAACTATCAACGCGGAGTATTACTCATCTCTGCTGGTGCAATTGAAGGACATTTTGAAGGAAAAACGCCGCGGGAAGGTCAGCAAGTGGGTCTTGTTCTTGCACGACAATGCCCCGGCTCAACGGGCATTTGCAACCCAGAAGAAAATGGCCTACTTTGGCTTTCAGTATCACGATTACCCACCTTATTCTCCAGATCTGGCCCCGTGGGACTACCACCTATTCCCTGGACTGAAGAAACAATTGAAAGGTCGCTATTTTTGTCCGACGCGGAGGTCATTGCTGCCGCGGAGACCTGGTGGAACGGACAAATTTCCGAATTTTTTTGACTGGCTTGCTGAAGTTAGAGGAACGGGCTAAGAAGTGTATTTAGCTTCGTGGGGAGTATGTTGAATAAATCCCGATTTTGGTAGCTGTAGCTTGTTTCCTTCCTGGGCGGGCTAAAGACTTATCAGCACTCCCTCGTAAGATTAAAATCGGACAAGAATAATGGGCAATACGTGAAGTCCTATTTAATTCGTTATAATATTTCACTGAATTCTTTTTAGATTGAGAAATACTTCAGACAAGTTTGTGAAAGATATCATAACAGCTTATATTCAAATTTAATTTAATAATTGTCCAACAAGACGCGACTTATTCAGTTTATTACATTTCTATAGGCAGCTCTATATGTTTCGGGTGTTGACACCCATCATCAGGAGCCCGTACAACTGTAAATACAGCTTCTGGTATTGATTAACTGCAATGAGTAAAATACGCTACTATTAATGCTAATGTAGAGCTGCCTACAGAAATGTAATGAACTGAATAAGTCGCATCTTGTTGGAAAATTATTAAATTCGATTCACGATGCACGGAACCATATATATATATATATATATATATATATAAATTATATTCAGTATTTTTTTAATCGCACCCATTATGAGGTAATGTGAAAAGTATAGTACAGCCAGACAGGCCACAGATGATAACATAATAGGACGCATAGAGAAGCGATTAGCTTACTGGATAACTAAGGCTACAATCACACTGTCAGAATATTTAATATGTATTGTTTTTTCACGGCCACATTATTACGTTGTAGTACATTATCTGTCTTGTAATACAATAAGAGTAATAATAATAATAATAGCAATATGATTGAATATTATTTTACACGGATATTACAATTGTGTGTGCTATTCCTCATATCGAGACAGGATGGAATGATGGTGCATGTTCAATAATACTAATTTGGCAGACGTGGCCTAATTTAAATACTTGCATTGACTGGTCTATGTGACAGGGATGACGAAGTAGTTCAGCCAAGGTAACTGGTACGCCGTGAGTCTAGAGCATTGCTGCTTCAGTATCTTACTCTGCATCTAGTTGAATGTCGCAATAATAAAGAGATTGTGAGCCTATATCAGTTGTATGTCGTAAAATAACAAGTTTTACAATTACTACAATGCTAAGGAAAATATTTGCACCTAAGAGTTAGGACGTAGCAAGCCAATGGAGAAAACTGCATATTAGAGAACTTCAGAATTTGTTCTTTCACGTCATATTATGGTGGCCTAAATGCCAAGAACAGTAATTGTGTAGGACATACAGTACGCATAATACGGTAAGTACAAAATTTGTATTGAAAACTCCGAATGGAAAGTCTTAACTTGGAATAATCAGACATAGTGGAATTGATAATATAAAATGAGTCTTTAATGAAGAATGCCATTGTAGAATCACTTTAATGCACGGTGCAACAATAAGGATAACCAGCGTAGAATTTTGGGTTTTTGGCTCGACTAATATGGCACATTAGAGAATTCATTTGCGGGTTCTTTTGAAAACGCTAATGTACTTTCCTGAACCACTTTTACAGTAAGGCGCTGATGGATAAATTAAATTTTCGATGAAAATATATAAACGAATTAATGTTAATACTGCGTGCAGTAGTAAAAGCAATGGACGCAGATTAAGTCGCGTGTTGAATACAAAGAGAGAAATTCTAGTAAAGCACAGAATAGTTTAGATATTTCTTCAATAGCTTTGCTATAAGTAAGGGCGCCTGCGTCTAACGTCGGGATGGGTTCGGCGCATAGTGGACAATTCTTGTGTTTGGAATTATAATTGGTAAAATAGAATAATTAGTTCGTAGGTTGTTGCAAGAATTGCAACTTTTGGAAATTTTGAAGTCAACTAATGAGATGATTATCGTGTTCAGTGAACTTAAATGAATTTGGAGGAGGCCGAGGCCTGTTTTAGTATAGGTATATAAACTATTTTCGGCCGCAGATATTGAGGACAATAACGATAATCCTTAGTCAAGACACTTGCAGTCCCAGTAACAGTTTGGAAACTGTGCACCCCTAACAGCCTGTAAACTCTATATTGATACAGCCACCTACAGAATTACCTGTGTAACGTCGGCCATTCACCTAATTGGTTTCAGTAACCCGCGTACTGAGTAAGCAAGACCAGGCAGCCAGTTTCAGCCACGTGACTGGAAAGAGCTTAAGATCTGCACCATCCGAATCTACGTGTTTTGTGGTCTGTAGGTCTAAACGCAGCACCGCATCGTCACTCGTGACTGAACCCTATTACATACCTACAGCACAGTACTTCAAGGAAATGTAAGACACGGGACGTCAGGCGATCGTAAAACTAAATTGAGTTCCGTCAATACTTGGTTTAAAAATTGCTGTATTTACAAGACGGGTCGGCCTCCTGAAGCCCTTGTGGCCATCTGCTCCACACTACTTCGTCTTCTACAGACTTCGGTCATCCCATTCTCTTAGACAACAATTTGACTTATTACCGACTTTGCACAGATATTTATTACTTCTATCTCGCGCATCCTTGGCTTCAACCTCTATCTGACCCTTATTGCAGAACCTATTATGAGTGTTTAACCATTATTAGCCGTACAAACTCGCAGCTAAAGGGATGTGCTACGTTGTTTGAATTATGTCAATCAGCGGATTTTCTCAGCCCCCACAGGGAATGTCGGGATTGTAATTCATAGGTGACCAGGTGCGCTTGTGTCCACTTTCTTTCCTGTTAATACTAACACCTGACGCACAAGCGCTTGCCTACTGACAACGCCAATGAATAAATCTTAAAATAAAATAAAGTAAAACATTCAAGTATTCTAAAACACAAACACTCACAAACACTCACAAACACTCACATACAGATGAACACTTGAACACGCATGTACTGACGGATATATAGCTGCATATAACAAATACATACGGACATACGTACTTACGTACGTACGTACATACATACTCGTAGATATGTCCGCACGCACGCACGCGCAAACACACTCAATCACTCACTCACTCACTCACTCACACTCACACCTACTCAGCTTCGTCTAAAAGAATGTCACCGAACAATTTGTCCCAATCAGCAACGCTTGTAAATGCTGTTCAGGATGTGACCAATTTGAATCATGGCCGGAAAACCAGGTATCCTGACTGAAGCTTTCCATGGAGTTCCTCAGTTACTCCAAGAAAACTCCATCATTTTGCTTCAAAGCAGAATAAGGCTGTTGCCTCTCAAAACCATTTTCAATTCATTACTCACCAATAATTCTTTTATTCGACTGCGCAGCGTGAGCTACTCGTAGCATCTTAAAATAAACCATAAGCAAATAAATAAATAGTAGGGTAACCAGCAGATTTTTTCAGTCTCTCGCTTATCACATCCGCAACCAGACAGATTTCCCTCTTGTCCCAGTCTATATTTGTCATTGACTTCGGAGATCTGCAAAATGTAAACCATCTGATGCGTATGCAGTGTGTCAGGAAACAACAGTTGAAGGCACGTCGTGTAACATTAGCAGTTGAATTTATAAAGTTTTCACGCGTGCTTTGCAGTTAATGCGAACACCGCTCAGTGCTCCATTTAAAGCCGAATCGTTTGGGAATATCTGCTGTCCTTCCGTGAGAGAGCACCGATATGAAAATTACCTACCCTCTTACACGGATGTCAATTCAGCCCAGACTGGGTGATAATTTCATCCCGGACGCCAAAAAACTGAGAGGTTCCCTACAACTACCTCATTTAGCAAAACAATGAAAAAGTAAAATACACAAAACAGGAAAAGAAAGGAAGTACGGATACTCAGTATCTTTATGTGAACTCCGTAATTTAAATATATATGTGTCTTTAATATTTCGTAAAATTCCTAACCAAAAACGCAAAATTTCCTACCTTCTGCCCCACTTTTTCAAGTATAACGCGATAAACATAAGATAAATTTAACATTCATATGTCCGTGCATCGCTAATATATTCGCAGAGTACAACCAACAATATGCAAAGTTTCACAATTTATTTATTTCTGTAAGACGCTCTACATGTTTCGGACGGTTCTTCCGTCCATCCTCAGGAGCTCAAAACTGCACATACAACGTCAGGTACCTGCTGCTAGCCTGGCTGGGATTGAACATCCCAGCCAGGCTAGCAACAGGTAGCAGTATACGTCTGACAAATACATGAAGCTGTATGTGCAGTTTTGAGCTCCTGAGGATGGACGGAAAAACCGTCCGAAACATGTAAAGCGTCTTACAGAAATAAATAAAATGTGAAACTTTGCATCTTGTTGGTTTTACTCTGCGAAAACATAAGATAATTAGGCCCCAAACGAAGTGGGAACATTAGGCCCCAAACGAAGTGGGAACATTGTTTTCCTAAAAGCTCGTCAAAAGGAAAAGGAAATACCCAAAATTTTGGCGGACAGCTTTCGTAGAAAATGAAATCTTGGAAGGCGAGACTGAAAACCAGCATAACGTCAACATGAAAGATAAGTAAAGGAAGAAATCAATCCGATATTCTAAGAACGCACTTTCGAATAGATTTTAGTGTTCAGTCAGCTGTAAATAGTCGATTCCTTGTCATATCGCTGAACTAATGCATAGTTAGTCTAGCAACAGACTTTACAAATCGACATAAAGTTTGCCTTCGTTATAGACGTGATTTACATCAAATAACACACATTAAACTCGATTCTAATATTTCAGAGATGAAAGGTTAGGTGGACATTACCATTCCACTGCGCAAATCAAATAATTTCACTAGTGTTCTTATAAACACATTGAAACTGATGAAGGAAGTAGCAATACTTACAGAACCGTGATCGACATAAGCATGTGCAAGACGCCACTCTTGCCCGAATGCATTCAGAACACGTACAAAAGTGATTTTACTTCCAACTTTCAGACCATGCCAACCTAGAGAAGGCTTCTACTAGGGGCGCTGAATTTTCTCTTTTCACTGCAGTTATATGCTTGTTACTTCAAACAAGATTTTTTTTCCTCGCGTAAATGGTAACACATTGTGGCACAACCTGTGACCTCCTGACCAACACAAAATATGAAGACGGCAGTATTTCGTACACATAAATCAATGTGAAGTGATGTTCAAGTGTATTTAAGGACATTCACCCACTTTAAAATAATGCATGCTACACAGAGTGTTTATGGCTGCCGCAGATTCGTCCGAGATGTCAGTACTCATCAGCATTACTATACGCTTTTACACATCAGAAAACAATTCTCTGCAAGAAGATGTGAATTTAGTAACAATAAATTAATTGTGAATTACTGTAAAAATTATAAGATTTCATAAAAATTTATCTATGAATTTCTATTCGGCAAAGAATGATGACGAAGGCGAAGTTACGCATCAAGGTGTAAATAAACTTATATTTCCATTTAATAATATTCACATTTTAAGTCACAGAAATTACTTTTGTTGTTCCAATGTTCTGGCATATTCCACACAATAATTTAGTAATTACATTATAACCTCCAAAACTCAGGATGATGACACCCAGAACTTTCTTTAATTATCTACGCGTATTGTGAGATAAATTTAAGGTATTTGCAAGCTTGACAGTTGGAACTTCTGTCCTGTTATTATCCTCAGCTTTGTTAATTTGATGGAATACAGCCTTCGTTCATTGCTAGAACAATTTTCTCATGTGGTGGCATTGACTAGTAAATAGGAGTGGGAGGCGTGTAGCTAAGATTTTATGAACTTCCAAGTAAACGCAAAAGTAATATTCAATTACATTTATAGCGACTAGAAACCGTGTGCTTATACTATGTTCAAGTAGATTTAGAATACATCAAACATCTGTAAGGAATGTGTAAACATACAATTGAGGCTTTATTTCATTTCTGAAAATTCAAGGCTTTTGGGATGTGGTGGTATTGTCGTTGGGTAAATGGTTCGAGGTTTCTTTAAATCGTAATGCCTTATGTCAAGGATCAGACGGTCCAAGAAGGGACGGAAAAGCGTTGGCTAAACTTCTTGGACTGCTTGACTCCGAAGATAGAGGCATGACCATCTTTCGAAGCGTCGAGACTACTCACACAAAGACAAAGTCACATCCCAGAAGATTTTAATCCGAATTATAAAGTTGTCAGACTTATTTAGTTTCCCTTTCAGTACGATTAAGCTCATGTGGGTGCAGTTGCGTACATACTGGCTATAACTTGAGGTAACCATGGGAAAGAAGATTCAAGTTTTGACACCTTGCAGATGAATGTTGTCTATTCCACCGAAACGTTGGAACCAACTTGTATAAAACTTTATCATTTCTGGTAAAGTAAACAAATTCATTTTTGATAGAGGCTGTCGTCTGTCTGAGCACGGAAGCAGCTCACAAGATGTCCCCACCGATACAGACTTACTCTGCGATGAAGCTACAATGTTCAGGGAAAAAATAAATGGGACATAATCTAGATTTTGCCTTATTCGTGTAAGCGTATTTGAAAAGGAGGTTAAAATTAACTGATTCTGCAATAAGCATAAAAGAACAGTGAATATATACGAAATTGTTTACGATACTGAACCTTTCAAGAATATATGATCATTCGAAAAACAAAACATGAAGGAAATATCATGCTGAAAGTAACCTTGGTCAAATTAGTACGTCATAATGATCAAAATGGTTATCTAGATCAATGGTTCCCCATCTTTGCTGCGCGGATGCCAAGGAATCCGCGACCAGTTACCAGGGGATCCGTGGATACGTTTCTTTAATGGCTTCTTTAAAGTTCACTTATTTTTAATTAAAGGCATTTTTAAAAATAATTGACGAGTTTCTTTAATCGGCGACCTGTTTATATCGTATAACCCTTAGAATGTCTAATTAAGAAACCCCCTGTAGTCACGAAGCGAGCGACATTCAGTTTAATTATGGTCAAATCACGCAACGCATTGTTGCGTACGCTACTGGTGTGTATGTGTAGCTATCTAAAATAAGCCTGGAGATATAAATTTTTAATTTTGAATATCTATTATCCGGACACTGTATATTTATGTGAGCAAGAATATGAGGATCCGTGGAAATTTTTCAAAGCCAAAGGGGTCCGCGACCGAAAAGTTTGGAAAAAACATGGCAGGAGAGGTCGCCCCATAAGACATTCGGCACTTAAGAAGTAGCATATACCCCAGCATGCCTGCTACAACAAAATGCTATTTTTACGTCAATAAGATGCAACAAGTTTCAATAGAGAGACTTTCTGTGTTTGCTTTATTCACCACGTTGTCTTCAATAACTCGGGTTATAACATAGGACTAAACTCGAATGATAGGCGATTAGTGAAATATTAAATGGAAAACAAATGAAAGAAAGGATTTATTCTTAGTCGCAGGTGGAATGTTGCACCCACGCATGCCATGCACTCGAGGGAGGTGAGTGTTTTTGCTCACGCTCCGACTGCTTTGTCCCTGTGGAAAAAGCCTCCAGTATGCATTGAATAGGAGGCCGGATGAACCCCAGACCCGGTCTGGGGTTCATCAGTAGGAACATGTACATTTATGAATATTAGGTCATTAAATTTTGTTTTTATTCTTAAAATACACATTTTCCCGTCAACTGCCTTAAAGTCAAGAACATAACTATTCATGTCCCTCTCTACCACAAATGCCATGTAAAAACCTCTGGTGCGTTAATTTTATCTCCGTAAAACCGTGTGTGAATTCATGTCCAATATGTCCTTCCCCTGCCGCCTTGTTTCCTATAATGCTGGTATGTCAACCCGATACTGTTTTAGTTGTGACAGCAAGAATATCAGTGCTCCAGTTTTGAACAGCGTTCGGACATTCCATGTACCAAAAGTCAAATCCTTTTCTTATACTCGTATGTATCAATCCTCTCCGAGGCTTCTCTGAGGTTTTCTCAACATCAGCGTTTTTACGAGGTGATTTCAGCCTCAGGTCCAACAACCAGCCTGGAGGACCAGGATATCCCTTTTCGGCTTGGTCATCACCTTTGATCTGCCCGGCATAGGAGGCACTATCATTAGCTACGCTCCCGCTGACATGGCTCTCAGGATCCTTTGATCATGCGAGCCCCATCACTACGACAAAGTAAGATATCGGGGTGTAGTATGTGTTGGTTTTGGTGTTTTACTTGAGGAGAGGTAACAAGAATTTCAGTAGATCGAAATTAGACAGGGAAACTCTGGTGATTTACGCCAACCTGTTCTCGACTACCTTAGTCTGTTTACAGTCTGTGAATATCCACTGCAATGACAGAGACAGCTTGCAGGAGGCGAGTTTGTTGTTGGTGTTTTCTTAGACGACATGTGGAAGAAATAACACTCTTCGCTTCTGTTTGACAGTAGCTTTCGTACGAATTGTCCGGTACATCAGCCTGGGTGCCAAGAAGCAGAACCGGAATGCCTGTGATATGCTGGACTGGAAGCGATACTTTTCAGCACGCTCTTAAGTACCATGACTATGAAGGCAGTCCTGCAGGTCCGGTGAGGCGCGCAAGGTGTTTTCTCTGAAACCCATTTTAGGCTACCTGAGTGGAATCAAGGATCCAGAACGTGTGTAACTGGGTGCCTAGCAAAATCAAGACACAATTTTATCAAGTGAATCATGTAAATCCCTCCAATTCGGACTTCATAAACATATAATAATATATTTATTTACTGCATTTGGGTTGTTACCCGGTGGCAGTGGTTATTTTACATGTAAACAAAATATGGAATTGGTTACTACTAAATTTAATTCGGGATGGCTACATGAGAAGCATGTAGTGGCAACTTGGAATCTTGGGAACCATCTCAGCATTTGCTTTTAGGCAGAGGGAAACCAAGAAAAACCTGTGTCGAGATGGCCGGTCGCAGGACCTCCGAGTACTGACTTCTAGCCAGCAGTCCGGCATCTAAAGTAAAAAAACAGCAATGCACACAGAGTACAACAAATACACATAAGATAACTACAACAATACACACGGCCAACCAACAAAACTTACACGTAAGTAACAATACAATCAATGAGAAATAATAAATCACCAGACATAGATAACGTCCCCTTCGAAACCTACTAGAAAGGTTGACAGCTACTAATAAATATCCTGCATAGCTTAAATAAAGTTATATACGTAGAAGGGAAAGAGCATGCATAGTGGAAAACATATATCAAAGTCCCAACATATAAAACAAGGGCGACAAATTAAAATGTCACAATTGTAGAGGAATATCATTGTTATGCACAGAATACAAAATACTAACCACCGAACTAAAGATTAGACTTAAAAAGTATATATGAATAATATAATTGGCGAATACGACGCAGGATTTAGAGCAGGAAAATCAACTACGGATCAAATTTTTACAGTTAAAACTCTGTTGGCGAAAGACTGGGAATACAACGTAGAAATACGTCATATCCTCATTGACTTTCAGAGTGCCTGGGACAGTACACGAAGGGACAACTTATATAAAATAAGGCAATTTTTTCAAATTCCAAATAAATTGATAAGATTAATAAAAGCAACAATGAATGACTAGACCTTTCGTGTTAAGATAGGACTAATGATGACTGATGCTTTTAAGGTAGGAAATGACTTGAAACAGGGGGATGGATGAACACCCAATCTCTTTAATATAGCATTGCAGTATGTAATTAGACAGCTGTCAGCAGAAGTCAAATAGGATAAGCGTATGACATGAACAACATGGAAGAATGTAAAGAATTGTTTTAAAACTAACGAAGAGTTGAAAGAGCGAGCTAAAGAAATAGGGCTCAATATCAGAGTCAAAAAAGCAATAGTACAAAATAGGAGAAGTAAAGGATAAGCGAAACATTGACAATTAAAAATCATGACATTGAAATTGTTTGGAGCTTAAAACATTTTTGGATTGAAATCGATTATACTAATGACGAAACAGAAGAAATGAAAGCTAGAATCCTAGCTGCTATTAATGCCTATTCCTCTCTGCAAACTATTTTAGATCAGAATAAATCCATCTAATAATACAATAAGATCGTATGAAACATTAATTAAACGAGTAATGGACGTGTAACTTGGACCCTAACACATATGATAGAACAAATGCAATGTAGATTTGAAAGGAAAGAAGAATTTATGGGCCAATGTTAGATAAAGGACGCTGGTGTCTAAGATGGAATAGTGAAATTTAGAATTCATACAAACATCAAAATATCAAAATATGTGTGCAATATCAAAATTAGAAGACTAGGATGGTCGGGTCATATTATAGGAATGTAAGATGAAAGGGTACCAAAAAAGGTCATGAATGGGAAATTTCTTAATAAAAGACCAGTGGGACGGGAGGACGTCGTTAGGAGGGGCGCATCACAGATCGTAGGGATACAAGCATAGAGGTACGTTCAGAAGGCAGAGGCGTCTTCTGAGGGAGGCCAGGACCAAGAAGGAGCTGTAGTGCCATAAACGAAAGAAACTATTGAAACTTATCCTAAAGGCTTGCGGTATTAACATTTACATTGCCTTTTCATTTCATTCATCGCTATATAATTCATACAGCTAAAACAACACCGTTAAATGCTCGTTCGTCTGTGTTATGTTTAAGAGCACGTGGTGGCAAACATTTGAAGCTTTTGGTTCGTAATAGAAAGACGCGTGTTACTCTGGGTAACAGCTGCCCTACTCATTGCGGTTTTCGTGTTTTCCTTTTAATACAAGCATTTTTAGAGAAGTCACTCATATTCCTTATCAGTCATTTTCCGTCCTATGTCAACTGTATTGCACATGAAGTTCAAACAAACATCAAATTCGTCTCATTGTGCCGAATATCGTACGTACCTCATAGAACCTTTATTTGAAATATGTTGCGATATTTCGAATGTGTAAATACAAGAATAGTTTTTGTTTCTGTGCTATGTGACGTATGTGTTGTGAGTACTGTGCAATACTAGTTTTCTGTCTGCAGTAAATTGTCATATTAAATGAGGTACGTGAATTATACAAAGAAATGTAATTTTTGTACCCTATTCGAGTTTACAGGCCACTTCATTTTTTTTCTTATTCTTAAGACACGCTCCAAGTACGTGCAATATATCAGATATGTGACTGGCAGATTCCTTGCTCGGAATGGATGTACATCTTGTGACATATCTGGGGACCTGTTGACCAGTAAGTTTACTCCAACTGCTCAAAGAATACCATGCAATTTGCAGCAAGGTAAGGAGTTAAATAACGACTTTTCAGAGGAATCTATTACATCCATCTTTGTAGCAGAATAGTAAACCATAGGACTGGAAGACAACTAGTGAACAAGACCAGGAGAGATGAACAGAAAGAAATGGGGATTTAGGTAACCTTCATAGAAACTTTGAATAATAAAATAGAAGATATCTCTGATACATTTGTACCTCTCTACCAAGGCATACGGGGTCACGTTCAAGAAGACAAGTTTATGTTTCATATGGATGTGTAGTGGATTGTTACTTATGGATGACCGTGTTTCATTAATGAGAAAAGCAAACCAGTCTGTACACAAAGTCGTCCTTATATGAGGTAAACATCTAACCAATGTGTGAAATCAGTCATGGCCACACCCTATAGGTGGAATGTCGACTGCTCGAAAATTACTCACATGTGTGCATATATTAAAGACATTCTAATTTAAATATCCAATGAACGAAAACGCCACAAGTGACGAACCTACTTCAGTAAAATTGCCATAACACACTCGGTCATGACATTTTAAATCACAGCCCACAACACTGAAGCGTTCGTTCCTAAAAATAATCACTTTTGAATAAAATTAACCTCGGATAAGATCAACATCTACCCAGTCATATACATTACGTCAACGTACATGTAATGTTACGTAGAGGCGCGTTCGTACAACCACTGTTGCAGTGGAAAATCAGTACGTATGACACATTCTGAGAGGGTACTTGTAGCCTTAAGTATCCAGCATGCGATGTGTATGCACCGTATTGTCATCTGTGGCCTGCCCGGCTCTACAGTATTATTCCACTTTATCTCATAAACGGTACGATTTTCGAAAAAGAGTTATTGCACATATAATGTGTGTTTTAATTTTCTCTACAACTTTTGTCTGAAAAAGTTCTCAAACAAATAAGAATTGGGCAATATATAATAAAAAATGTATATTGGTCTTCATGGAAATTACCCGTCATTCTTGTCAGATTTTAATGAAACTTGAACGTTCTCGACAAATTTTCGAAGAATATTCAAATATCAAATTTTATGAAAATCCGCCGAGTGGGAGCCGAATTATTCCATACGGACCGACAGACAGACATGACGAAGCTAATAGTTGTTTTTCGAAATTTTGAGACCCCCCCCCCGCCTCTTAAAATTATAACAAAAACCGTATGTATTTTTAGTATTTATATTGCCATGTATAATAGTAATAATACCTGGCTGGTTTCTGATGTTATACTGTATACGAGGTGTGGCAATAAAGAAACCGCATTGCTTTTATTACTCATTTCCGGCCACTTAGATGACGAAGAGGAGGGTAGGGCATTGACCCGTGGACTTCCCTCTACCGTCACACAAAGGTTCATTCACGCGCATCGGTTAGTCTGGCCGTGACCATTGTTAGAAGCGGATCGTGTGTCTGAG
>Ga0123352_10006517_pt1 | contig 17869 bp, 6 predicted proteins | sample TergutLab28metaG_FD_89700 | JGI IMG/M metagenome (GOLD analysis project Ga0123352, IMG submission 89700) | Labiotermes labralis P1 segment gut microbial communities from Petit-Saut dam, French Guiana - Lab288 P1 | ecosystem: Host-associated > Arthropoda: Insects > Digestive system > Gut ... | reverse complement strand
TTCAAGCTTCACATTGCAGTACTTTCCGTATTATGTGTGATGTTCCAAGTATAGCTGTCTTTTGTAGTGAATCTATCGAGTGTTTTCCTGGTATAGTTTCCAAATTTTTCTTTAAGCTTCTCGCTACTATTCCAGTGGCTCCAATTATTACTGGTACAATCGTACATTTGAGGTTCCACATTCGTTGTATCTCTGTACACAAACTCTTTATATTTTAACTTCTTTTCCGCTTCCTTTTGCACAACATTTCTGTCTGCGGGTATTGCCACATCTATCAGTGTGCATGTGTAGTAGTAGTAGTAGTGGTGGTGGTGGTGGTGGTAGTAGTTGTTGTAGTAGTAGTCGTAGTAACAGTAGTAGTAGTAGTATTAGTAGTAGTAGTAGTGGTAGTAATGGTAGTGGTGGTGGTGGTGGTGGTAGTAGTAGTAGTAGTAGTAGTAGTAACAATAGAAGCACCTTAAAAGCTAAGGAAGCAAATTTTAACTTTCTTCACAAGAATAACATAGCTACAAACTTAGACCCAAACACAACGAACGTCTACCCAGCGTAAAATGTGCGCCACCGGGATAATGTTGATTGTGCGCGCCACTGTCGTCTGTACCCACACTTTACAGTGTTACTTGAAAACACGACTCTTGACGCAGAGTTATGATAACAAGGTACTCTACTGAGTAAGCACTATGTACTCAAAGCACGGAACACAGTGCTGTTGCAATCCTCCTTTCTACGTGTAAACGAATACGGTAAAAGCTGCCAATTTCTGCAGCCTCGTCTTCACATTGCCAACCTTATAACCAATATAAGGTGGCACAGATTGGTTTGATAAACCTGCAGTCAATTTGTCACGAACTGTTATCGCCACAGTCCGTCCAAACTGAAGGTTTAGGACCGTGTTCCCAAAAGCACGTTTGGTCACATCCTGGGGCACATCAACCAAGTCTACAACTTTAGATCATTCGCTTAAGATCAGTTTAAGTACTACCCTCTAATCCACTCCCCCTTCACTCAAATTTCTTCATCCCGTCAGTATTTCCGAGTAAAGTTTTGCATGAATTTCTTGTCTCGTATTCTTCACATGCCCTACCCATTTTATCCTCCTTTATTTTATCTTCCTAACAATGTTTGGTGAAGGGAACACGTTACGAAGTTTCTAACTACCTAATTTTCCCCCTTTCCTCTTAAGTCCCCCACCTTAGGTCGGAACCTCTCCTCAACAAATACTTTTCAGTCACTCACGTTCTGTGTCCTTGCGTTAGAAAAAGGAACAATTGTCACGCCTACGTAATAAATATGCCAAATTGGTCAATATTCTAATTAATATTTAATTTTTAAATATGGTATGGAAACATGTGATAAATAGAATGGCAGTAATTGTTCCCACATTTATGGACAAAATTTATGAAGTAATGCAAAGGAAGGATTGCGAATTTTGTCTAAAATGACCCCCAAAGTAGATACACTATCGCAGGCTCAGTGTCCTTAGTTCAAGCGGAAACCAAGAAAACAAGTTTAACCCACTTGTGTGATGGCATTGGCGCCATTTTTTAATTGAGGGTTTCAACTTGTCATACGCTCATGAAAAATTTTTCAAAAACCATCGAAGAGATACAAATACACAAGCACTAATATAACACCGTGTTCTGTCTCTCCTTCTCTACTCATTACATGCGAATACATTTTTCTGCTTGGTAAGAGAATATATAACATGAAACTGCAATTCCGTATTGAATGAAATTTGATATCTAAAATAAGGAAAAATAGATTGCACACACAGTTGGGCCAATTTCTATGTAACGCTAGCGAAATTTTCAATGAATTAGGTAATATGGGAGAGAAGTGTGTAAACTAGTTTAAAAATGCCTTCAAAAATGTTTGCGCCATATGGTTAAGTTTTGTAACATTTTTAACAATGACCACTTATAAAGAGAAGATACACGAAATTTTAACTAAGATATTAATGTAATCTCTCGTGATAACGAAACAAGGACGGCTTAAAATGCGTCGTGAATTATGGATACGAAAGAGAAAAATTAAATATATATATTTCAAGAAACTTACCTTGCCTTTTCTACCGAAAATCTGTTATACATTAGTACATAACTACACGTCCCTTAAGTATCCAGAACATAAAATTTATTATTACTTTCAACTGGCCTTATGTTTTTCTTGTCTTACACATTCTTCTAGCTGTGATATTGTTATTTATTATTTGGAGAGATCTAGAAAGCTTTATGTCAGTAGAGATGGAGATTTTATATTTCATGATTCTGTCAATTTCTGAGAGGAAACTGTTATAGCATCAGAAGAAGATGAACAAAATGTAAATGTGGAGCACTGGTGGAATAACACTGACAGGGTAAGACCGATGGACTCTGAGAGAAAGCTGGCGCAACTAGACCGACGTAGCTGGAGAGGATCTTACCATAGTGCAGCTTTGTTCACTACAAATCCTACATGAAGTGGTCTGAGGTCGAACCCGCGCCTCCACGGCGGCAGCCCTGAAACTAATGCCGCAGACTTAGCAAGCCCATTTGACGTCGTTTTCGTTTTCCTTAGGAGATTTCGCTTCATATATTATCTCTCAGACAGTAACTGAGAGTGTCATCTAAAACTCAACTGTATTTGAAGCATACTGGTGTGACGTACAAGGGTGTTTTCGGTTCGTCATCCAGTGTTTCTCAACCGCCGGGCCGCGGCCGGTTCCGGTCCCTGACCGCGAGAGGTTCTCCTGGAATTTGTCATTTTAGTTTTCTAAGAAATTTCCATGAATAAAGGTTTGGTAGTGGAAATATTCTGAGGAGAGCAATATTCGTGAATGTGTCGAAAAACTCAGACCCAGATATTGCATGAGGAAACTACAGTATGCTACAAGATTCCATTAGTCCAGTGATTGATAACTAATTTAAATATAATTTTATATTTGTCACCATGCCACACCGTATACTCTTTATGATTATGCCATAATTAATTATAAATACTTATCTTATTTTAATGTATGAACTTAAAAAAATGGAAAGGTATTTACGAGTAAATTTGTTGGGACTGGGCTCTTGTCTCATGAAAAAGGAGAAAGTGAGAAACACTGGTCTAATCCATTCGTGATCTCGAGTCTGGGGCGGTGTCATGGCGAATGTGTTACTATTTCATCTTGTTTGTTAAAAGAAGGAACTGGTACTCTTTTCCTTTGAGAAGAAAAGTAAGCTTTATATCTATGAATGTTCAAGGAGGCGTCTGTGGCTCTGTGGCAGTGCTGTTTGTTTCAGTTAGTAGTCATCAGTCTAAAAATCTACTTAAGTGATGGAACTTGAACACACTGTCTTACATCCTCCTGGACACTATTTGGTGAGAAATACAAGTCATTAAATAATTCGTTATGTAGTTTTTGCCAGCCTCCTTCAACCTCCTACCAATTACAACCCAGCAACTTATTCTCGAAAATCCCAGCCTATATTCTTCCCTTAATATGCGACATTAATCTATAGCAAAAAGGTAGGGACTGTAAAATTATCTACATTTTTAATCAAGTACCACATCATGAATTCCTATGGGGAGTATACACAAAGCCTCCAGCATTTTTGTGCTCAGGCCTAGGCAGAACTAAGTAATCAATTTCACGTCTCAACCACTTTACCCTCTGCCCAGTAAGCAGGGAATTGTGTGAGGGAGCTCTAGTCTATTATAAAAACGCACACAGTTAAATAAAACAAAACAAAACAAAATATTAATAACAAAAATGGTTCAACACGTAGAAAATTCGCTGTTTTGCCCCTGGCATTGAGTGTTCTATGAAGTAAAATACAGACGACCATTTCTACACACGCCACAAATTTGAAGAATGCTTCAACACTTCAGTGACGAGTCACTCAATTATTATACCAACTAATGCACTTATATAAAATTTATACATTAAAACACTAAAAGTGCTCCGACATGTTTTGGTCCTAAGACCATCATCAGGGAGCTGTATCTCTTTGCCTTGCTAAAGTCACATTAAAACCAGTTATAAACTAACTTCGTTGTACTGGTAGGGTATTGTGGCAGCATGTCATGTTGTGTAATGTTATGTTGCGAAGAGTTCCCGCTACAGAAGGGCACTCTTTGCAACATAACATTACACAACATGGCATGCTGCCACAGTACCGTACTAGTACAACGAAGTTAATTTATGACTGGTTTTAATGTGACTTTAACAAGGCAAAGAAATACAGCTCCCTGATGGTGGTCTTAGGACCGAAACATGTCGGAGCAATTTTAGTGTTTTAATGTATAAATTTTATATAAGTGCATTAGTTGGTATACTAATTGAGTGACTCGACAACGTGCACGGTGTAACAATGAAAACTTCAGTGCCGGTTCAGGTTCTTCTGCAGTTCTGGACAGTTAATTTCTTACTACTTCAGACACGGAAATGTCAAATTTTGGCTTCCCACTTCTTTCAGTCAGCGAACACTGCAAGGCCTAAAATTTACTGCATAGCGTCGATTGTTAAATGCGTATTTTTTTCATTTGGGAAATGGCTTTTGTTCCGTTAGGAATGGCAAAACGAGTCCGTATAAAGTTGCGGACTACGAGCTACGCTAATATTCTGGTGGTCTCTGTGGAAGTGGGATGAGACACAGAGATAAAAACTTCTGTATGTCTGTGCTCCATTGTAGCCACTGTATTATGTGTCCACTCTCACCAAGGCGATTTGCTGAAGTGACCCTTCTCTCTCTCTCTCTCCGTTCTCTCTCTCTCCTCAGAAGTAACAAAGGAAATAGAATCATCTATATACACAATGGAGGAGTCAGTATTCCTTTCACTAAAGGGACTGAACCAAAGGTTGATTTAGAAGTCTAAAGAGGATGCTTGGGTCGTTGTTATACTGGTACTGTAACAACACTGGGCCCTTAATTAGTATAGAAATTTCCTTTGATAAGAGGTAATCTGAAGCGAAGTAGGAATGAAACTACGATTTTTATTGCGTGGTAAATATTCTCACCTAATTATCCAATAAGAGATGCCCGCTCAATCTGTGGATACCTGAAATTATTAACGTCTTTTCGCCCTTTCTGTAGCAAAGCCGAGCTAGAACGCAGACGCAATTTTGAAACTTTATGAGCTGTTGATTTACGGAGACATGCGTTACAGCGTCAATGTATTTTGTAAAAGTGTACTACAAGGACCTACCCCATACCTTTTGACGTCAGGTTAATTTAGGTTTTTCCCGCTATAATCAGTATTTATTTAATCCATATAATATATAGAAAAAAAGCAGTCAAAATTATACATATGAATGTAAGTATAGGCTATTTATTCATTCTTCATTCCGTGTTTTGAATTTATGTTGCCAGCATGCAGACCAAATTTTGTCGAATTTGCTCCCCACCACATAAATGAATGAGCAGTCGTATAGTATGATATATATATATATATATATATATATATATACATACATATTTTTATATATATATATTTCTTGGTCTGAAGCCTGATAGTACCTCTCAGAATTAACCCTAATTAATAGTTTCTTCTGTCACCTACTGTCATGTAACGAAAGTAGGCAATTCTCCAATGTCGTGTATTGATTGATTTATTTGTGCTCAAATAATCAGCTGTTGCTTTTCATGCAAATGAAGATTTTGATTTTTGTCATAAAAATGAGAGTATTTTTTGGAGGCAAAAAGCGGATCTATTCCTTACTGGATTATACACCACGCAGTCTCTACTTTTGACACATGTTTATAGCCTGAGGGCGGGCGGGGCATGTTGCGACTACATGCACACACAGGAACCGAGTCGACTGCAGTCTAGGTGAATCGAGTCTGACGTCACCATGCTGCAGGGTAATAAGCTCAGCTTTCCTTCATTCGGCTCTTGCAGTGTGACAGATATGTCGAATTTTCTGACAATTTTTGTCAATCAATCTTTTGCAAACGTTATATGGAGCTTCATTGATGCGCTGGGTTTGTTGTGTTGTCAGGCCCACGTTGTGCAGTAGGTTAAGAATTAATGTATATCTTTCTTTCGCCTCGTCCTCTGATACATAATGTTATTGGAGCGTGTAGATTATAATAAATCATGTTTATTGTACCATCTTTGGTTACGGGGAAGTGAACACGTTAAAATAATCGTGGCAGCCGAAAGGTTGATAATTGGACCATGGTAATGTAACAGTTTTCACCGAAAATTAGCCGTAAAAAAATTCGTTAATCTTGGTACACCTAATGCGGAACTTTCCGCAAAGAAAGAGGTGCTGTGCTTTTGCACATCACATGGGTTATACTGTATAATGCACTTCACATTAAGGGGCAAGTCGGCTTGCTTTTTTACCTCATGGTAGGTAGGCTGTGTCGCTTAGCAACGTAAACCGGACACCAGCACACGGCATCAGGCAAAACGTACAGGACATCAGACTCATTATCATGAAGACAAATCATTTACTTTCCAGATGAGACATTGAGCTGAGGCAATGAGATTCTATCTACAGATATAACTGCTGTGTTTTTACAAATTCACTTTTTTAATTTTAGTTCTGTGATGAGGAGGTACAGTGTGCTTTGTGCGGGTTATATTCTCTGTCACTAAATAAGTAGAATCTGAGAAAGCCCATGTTATATTGCTAAATGTAAGGTGCAATTGGAGCACTTGTTTTTAGCTCAGAGTATATGCCAACAACCTTTATTCAGGTGGCTAAGCCGTATAAAATGAAGTAATTTAAGAAAATTACTAAGGCAATTGCCCACGTTAGAATTTGAAAGATTTCGGCTGTGTTTCTTTCAAGACCACCATTCGCCCTGAGAGGTTAAAAGATAACGTGAAAGCCCTTATTTAAAACACATGACAGCTTTAAAAATATTCTGATCAGGACACACGCTGTACAGTGGCACTTCAGTCCTCGTGTTTTTTAAGCATACCGCTTAGGGCGAATGACGTAAGGATCAGCATTTGGACATCTTTCCACATAAATATAAACATTGAATACTTTTATTTTGCAAAGAAGAATAATCGTGCACAATATTGGTGCCTGACAACAAATATTAATCTTCTACTTCTACCCTGGATTTCGCGGCGGCCTACTCATTCAACTCGAAGTTAACGAGGCTTCAAACCCCGTATGAACAATTTTTAAATTTCACTGTTCTGAAAGTATCAGATCTCATAAAGAACTGCAAATTTTGTGGGAAACATCTGTTGATATTGTAAAATTTAACATAATATGGCGAGGAATTTCAAGAGCAGGCCTGCTATGCTTAACTCGGTTATAACGACCTCGATAAGAGAGACACCTCTGCTAAAATGTCATACATTCAGTGTGACCAACTAATTGCCCATAAGGTACGTGTCTTTTTGCCTTGATTAGTACGACATTGTTTGTCATCTTTACCAATATAATTTTCCAAGAAATAAGCTATTCTGGAAATTTAACCGTCTCCTTGTACTTAAGAAGATTAACCTTCTAACTCTTTCAGGTAATTACATAAATTCCAAGCCTGACTAAGACAACAGGAACTTTAATTCACTTAGTGCATAAAGTTGCCCTATACCTTTCTGCTCCTGCAGTTAACAGGAGACTGGTAACGTGATAGCATAGCTACAGTCACGAACAAAAGGAAGGTTTTGAGCGTTGAAGGGAAAGTTAAAGTGATACGACATATAGAAAATGGAAAAAAAGAAAGCTGACGCGGGTCTGGAATTTTGACTCGTAAGTTTAACGATCCAAAAGATTTGGAAAAACAGAACCAAAATTTGTAGCGGGTTTGAACAAAAAAGATCGAGAATAACGCAATTTCGAAAGCCTGGACGCAGTGACGTCGATGAGGCGCCGCGGAAATAGTTTAAGCGCGAGATAAGTGACACTATCTCCGTGAGCGGTCCTCTTCTGATGATTAACTGTTGTTCTTCATAAACTTTAACTGTCATTTAATGTATTATTTAACTTAAACAGTAAGAAAATTAAGAATTCTGGACTAGTAATTTTTACTTCTGAATTATAATTTGAATTTGAAATAAATCGTGGAGTCAGCATTACGTCACATGCCTGCAGGCCTTTATTTTCTCTTGAAGCACCAATTTTCCTTCTCCTATACCACACACCTCACTTACAGTGACACTCATTTATAACAAAATACTTTATACGTTCCCTTCGATGACGTTATAACCCAGTTCGACTGCAGTTAGTTTGCAATAAAATGTATTACATGATGACAAACCCAGCGAGGTAATCATAACAAGGGTTCATAATTTTTTTTATATCTCACAAACAAATTCCTGTTGCGACAGTATATGTTGCCGAAATTAATAAGTCTGTAAATATTCTATCACATACAATACATACAAAACATCATGAAATATCAAAAGAAATTGCAACTCCTGCTACTCCTATGTAACTCAGTTTTCTCCAGTTGTCTCTTCCCCTCAAGCTGAAAAAGCGCGCATCTTTTCCAGTCCAATAATTACACTCAAGAACCAATTTCGCCACGAATGTTAAAGGTTGCTACATACGAAAATGGTTGGTTTATGCTTCAAATATGAATGAAATTCTTATAGCTTCTGACAAGCTAAAGTAAAAGAAACTGATGAACATATCGTGGGCCGAATTTTTCCTTTGATCCCCAGTAATCCTTTCCTTTTTAGCTCCTTACACTCAGACAGACCACATGCGGTACTCTTAACAGTATCAAGTGGAAGTAGGCCATGTCGTAGAGATTGAAGCCAAAACTTCCGGAAAATACTTCTGAAGTCTGTTTTTGCTAAGCGAATTCTTTCATTAAAGACATTTGTAAAAAAATTATATTACACCTATAACATTGTACTTGTATGTTCCAGAAGAAAACGCTACATTTCTAAATATGTTATGCTCTCTACCTAATAGAGGCACTGAAGCTAATTTGCTGCAGATGCAAATCAGCTATTTAAAAATGAAAAGCAAAGCAGAAGATACTTGTTCTTGTGTTTGAAAACTTAATAATGTACACCTTGCGTGCAGCTGATACACAGTGGCAAGTTCGTCTGCAGCAAATGGCACAATTCCTGAATATAATAGCATTCGTACAGCTGCACAGCTATCTTCATGATCAGATGGAGTGGTCAGGCAGGCATAACAGACAGACGGAAGAGTAAACGGGAATTGGAAATGCTCATTTACACTTCAACATGATGTTATAAAACATGACAAGTAAATTATCCTGTAAAATATCTACTGTCTTTCAGTGCTAGGATCGATACCATTTCAGAAACTCATGGAACATCACGTTAATATTATTGGTAGCAAGTGTTAAGGGATACAGTGTTAGGAATGAAAAAACCTACTATACTGTATAATTTTTATTAAGATTCACGGAACCACTCAAATGTTTAAAAATTTATTGCGGTAAACACACAGGCTTGTAGAGCAGTCTGTACTAGGTGTAAGAGAATTTAGGGTTAAGGGCAACGAATAGTGATGCAAATAAATTTTATCTCAAAAGTTCATGGATTCTTCCATTCAATTACAAGATATTGTCGAGTGATCAAAAATGGTATAAGCCTCTAAGCCTACGAAATCCAAGCAATGTGATACATCATAAAGTGCATAAATGTGCAGTCCAACTGATTCGCCTGCACATTTGAAAGCGCTTCATAAATTTAAACTAAGTCTTGGCTAATTTATAGAAAAAGGCATTTGTAACTTACAGATAATCTGTATGCAATATGCATTTAAATTTATGTTGTAATTACATGTAAGACGATTATTACCTTTACTATTATCATTTTTCTCCAACTTGATTTTGAACGAGGTTTCCATTTTCTGTTTTTTTTTCTTTTCGAATTACATTTTACATTCTAAATACAGAATTTAACATTTATCTACTTTAAGCAAATGTTTAAGAAATATCATTATATTCTGAAACGTAAGAATAAAATGAAATCTGTGGTCAAGGGAGTGATTGTACGACTTTAGATTTCAAGTGCAAGAATTTCGAGTAGAATTAGGAAGAAGGGACTCTTAACATAGCTATCGTTACATTAGCTACAGTTCATTCAGACTGTAGGATGAAATTTAGCAGTTCAATTTTCATAAGAATTTCAAAGTTACTGAACACGACAGCCCGTATGGAGGCATATATCAGTTACTTGATATAAAACTACAGCGTGGTCATTAGAAAATGAGGGCCGCTAATGTCATGGCATCACTTGATTGAAAACCAAAAAGTAACTCTAAAGTAAAAATTATATTTCTCTGTCCTGGTTAGGTTGCTAGGCACAGTGCTACAGCTGCGCTACTCAATCCCACAACACCCTAACTTCCGTACGAGTTCCAATAAAGTGATGATAGTTTATGATTGTTTCTGAGGGTGAAGCACACACAGGATATTACACAACCTCGCTCGCAACGCTAGCAGAATTCCTAACAGTGTCTAGAAACTTGTAATTGACTGCCACAAAATCTATGTGGCGGGATAAGGAACATCACTAAAAGAACATTACAAAAAGCGGAAAAAAATCTGATCTGTCTGTCACGTTACATTTGTTCATCCTCCTAATTTGAAATGTCACTGATACAAACCCGAAGACCTTTTATTGAAGACAGCTAATGACTATGGCAATCGAACAGCACAAACTCTGCCCAGCTAGCAGTAAGCAGGTTTGTTATGGGTGGGACGTCTATCTACTGTACAAATAAGCGACAGTGTAAAGTGGAAACACGGTCTTCAGGTGCTCTGTGTATCCCAGACTCTTCCCTAGTCAGGAATCGTCAATTCTCTTCAAAATTGACAATTGAGTTGCTTTCCTCCTATGAAACAATCACACACATAATTTACACACACACACACACACACACACACACACACATATATATATATATATATATATATATATATATATGTATACTGTATATTCCCAAATATGGGAGACCTATAGTATAAGTCTTAAATTTTTCACTTAAGCATGTGTGACAGAATAATATTAAATTTGACCTAAAATAAATCAAGTCGGGTGGCATTTGATTTCCATAATATGCGGGGAACATCTTGACTACTGACTGACTATTAATTTCTGAAGAGAAGACTGCTGAAAGTAATTAGACAGTCAGTTGCTACACAAAACAGGCACAGCTATGTCTCATAACATAATTTTCCGCAGTACAGCACGTCATTATAAAGTCCAATTGATCCGACCCACAGTGTGAATATATCTCACTGTGTAGACCATCACTCAACTGAGTGTGTGTGTATGTGTGTGTGTTTGTTGATTCTGAAGGATTCTAATAATGATATGAATTCCTAATTTCTGGAATGTATACATCGCCTACTAATTCTAAGCTACAGAACAAGAATTTTCGGAAAATGGAACCGTTTCTCTCCTCATATGAAAAATTAGGCGGTAGCGACCCAGCTGTGTTCGATAAAACGAAACTTTCCCTTTCACTCTTTCACCTGACAACGCGAACAGACCCAAGTTCCGGAATATTATGTTGGTGGTATCACACTTGAGCCAAGTCGTCCAGACGCTGTGTGTACTTTACACGTAAGGTATTTCTCTTTATTAGTAACTTCTGAGTCGATCACCATATTGTCCCAAAAACATATATAAATGTCGTGTTCCTGGAGGATACATGCAGATCGTGATTTCATATCGTAAGACTCAGTACACCACCTGTCAGATACAAAGTATTACGTCACCGTACCCCGTTCGTAAAACACACACACACACTTATGCATACGTAGTCGGTCACACACAAACCGTCTCCAGTATATATTACACAAACGGCCTGTATTCCTGTGACAAAAACAGGGATAGAGGCTACTTGTTTAGTGCTGACACTTACGGACGCAATTAGCATGCTTACACTAGCAGTAACAGCTGTCAGCAGCGTTTAAATGTCAACCACATGTCAAGATGGACAGAACTGAAATTGTTGTGCAGTTTGCTCAAATGGACGTGTTTTAAACATTCCTTGTTTTATCCGTTGCATTTAAAGTATTGTTGAAAAGTTATGAATGCATTAGTTAACTGCATAAATTCATTACTTATTGCATGTTCTAATATAAGCCGAAAGCTATGCAACCTCTCAATGGTTGATGACAGTGTATGTACAGAAGCAAACGTAACAGCATAAATGACTGACCTGTACAGAGACTTCCTTTGGCAAGGTAATCTGCGAGGGGTGTAGTGTCATCTATTTGTGAGTAGCTCCCTGTATAATGGGGGCACACCTTCACACAATCCGAACAGGTCAACTGAGTAAACACTTTGTCATTAGTCACCATTATTATGACATGATGGTTTAATACAGCACTCTGCAAGTATTGCACATAAATATGCCCCTTGCTCAGTAACTACCCACTCTGTGTGACATTTAGTATTGGGGTTTTGCGTGATACAGTTTGAAGTACGGATAGTCACAGAGCTCTGCATCACAGTCTTCACAATAGTAAAATGATTTAGTCGCCCTTCCTTCATATTATATCTTCGGGAGCGACCCTTGCCATGCCAGTGATTTGCATCCTTGAAGTGCACGCCAGTGGCGAAGCCATCTCCCTCTTGTCTTTCCCCATTTTTCTACCGATGTTTCGGGACAACTGATCGGTCCCATCGTGGGGGTTCAAGATATTAGAAATCTGAGAATGGGGCCGATAGGTTATCCCGAAACACCGGTAAAAAAAATTGCAACCACTCCCAGTGTAATAATCCTGAAGAGCGCAGTTCATAACTACTTTGTGGTGGAAGCCTGAAATCATTCAAGATCTTTGATTCAAAGTGTGTTGGCACGCCGAGTCTGTTGTGACGAACAGTGCAGAAAATGTTTCACTTCCATGTTGCAAAGGCCAGAAAATAGTTGAGGTATGAAAAATAATTATGTACGAATAAATTCTGTCTAACAGTTTACACTTCGCTTGTTAGCTGTGGGATTGTTCTTTGGCTAGGTGTGATATTTGAAGCAGCTGTTTATTACGTTTAACATTAATTTATTATTATTATTATTATTATAGTATAATTTTAAAATCTTAAAGAGTATTCGGAAGTTGGTTTCCTATATAAGCCGCCATGTCGCACGTGTATCCATTGCCATCACAAAACCCGTATCGTATTTTTCCAAATTTTTACACTTTTTATCTAGTGCCGGAAAGTGTTCCAACCTTTGAATTTAAAAGTTCATCTACTGCAAAATATTTTGTGGGATGTTACAGTGTGGAATATATATTGCTTAGGTAGGTGCTCGAAAAATATTCTGATTTCCACCATATTTCCTATTTTGGATTCGATCTGTCAGGCAGATTCTATTTTCCAAGTGAAGCACTCTTTTTACAAGCACAAAGTAGTCATGTTTCATGATTTTGACTAGTTCCGAGTAGGATGTAGTTTCATTGTTTGATCAATGTACGTATTATACTGTCCCGATCGTCTTTTATCCATCAGGATTATCACAGCTAGACAACATAATATTTTATCAATGGAAAGTTTCGCGGAAGAAGCTGGCTTAACTACAGATTTTCAAAGGCAGCGAAGCCACACCAAACTGCAACAAACTATAATATTAATTAACAACTGAAAAAGAATTACAAAAGATATGCAGCTGCCAGACACGCGAACAACACGATAAAGGAGGACAGGAGCAATAGTAAAACTGTTTTTAGAACAACATTATGACACCTTATATACCAAAACACCCGGTGTAAAAAGCGCGGATAGAACATCGTCTACATAAGCAAACCTTAAAAAAAGTAGGCATCGAAACCAATAAACAAGGCACACAGCAAACCCTTTATTGTTCTGAGAAGGATTTACGTTGACCCACAAAATACATCCAGCAACCAATTACTCAAGTTTCATTTGGGTGTTCAACAACTTTTTAACATCTTTTACATAAACAAGAATATAAGATCACAAACGGAATGTACGATTACCTACATTTTAAGTGCTAAATAAAACTCACATGACTTGTACAATTTGTGAGATCTCACAAACTTGATAAACACGCGCTTTAATTTGAGTTTTAAATGTCACGTATGTAAAGCCTGAGGATGGTCAGTAATTACCGAAACATGTAGCAGGTGTTGAAGAGACTGATAAAATTTATCTCAGTATTTAACCAATTTGATGCACAAAATTTGTTTCAAAATAAGTTTTATTTCATGCCTCTACATGTTTCGAGCACACAGCCTCTGGTATCATCACACCTATAGGTGTGATAAACCAGAGGCTGTGTATTGCAATTTTGACCTCCTGATGATGAGCACATATGCTCGAAACCTGTAGAGGCATGAAATAAAACTTATTGTGAAACAAATTTTGTGCATCAAGTTGGTTAAATACTGAGATAAATAAAGGTAGTAGGTGTTGAAGAGACTAATAAAATTGTTGTGTTAGCGAAATACGTTTATCATTTTTTAAAAAACCTTCCGTCCTCAACACAGGCATGCAGATCTAGGAAGTAACACAATGCCCTAAATGCAAAGAGAATTTGTTGATGTGAGATGAAGAAGGCAGAATTTGAAGTAAAGTCAAGCGGTTAGTACAGGTCTCAATATCGCTTATAGTAAACTGACCGCTCGTACATCATAGAACCAGTAAATTAACCGTCAGTCTTTACAGGGCTAAAAAATTCGTCCGCCTTTCCGGGTCCACATACATCATATTCGGTCTAACTGGCATGAAACCACATCACCACACGTGCGAAGCGAGAGCAAACACCACTGACACGACTCTGTGTACGGAGTGTGGAAAGATAGCCCTCCGTTGTGACCAGAATTCTGTTCGCGCCCCAACGAACACCTTGTGTTAGTCACTACATGTGTAACGAGAGGGCTTGTTGGCATACAGGGCATGCGTCGCAGTTATGGGTCAGGTACCGGGCATAGGAGAGGTACAGTATGTTCCCTATAAAGGGAACTGAATTTCGTGTATTCACAAACGTCCAGCTACCAAGATAACTTAGCGACATTTGTACCGATACTAATAATCCTTTCTTACTTGACGTTCAATTTTTAGATAGGCGGAGAAATGGGTTTATGTTATTAAAAGGAATCTTGCATGAAGGGTTCTTCAGAATTTGAACTGAACTCAACTGCCTCAAGATAGAGTCTAATAGTGAGCTCTTGTTTTAGCACTGTTTTACTGTCGGTTTTTATTACCTTAGTGCTAGTTTATTAGTCAATTATGGTAGTTGCTTCATTAATTGGTAATTAAGAAATTAATGAACTAGTTTATCAACCCATTTAGCTAAAAAAAATTTGAAATATTTTAATATTGCACCTGTACAGCAGACTAACCGGCTTTTGACATTCCTTATTTCGTTGTGCGACACAAATTCCACTCGACACTAAGTATGTTTTCCAAAGTTATTAGCTGAAGTACTGCGAAGTTCCCTAAAGAACTGCTGGATTATAACTTTACTGACCCTAATTAATTTCGTTGCGATTTCGGTGTAATGTAGCACGACAAAAGACGTGTGACGATACCAGCTGGGGTGAAGCTAGGCTATACTGAATTGTGCAGTCTTAGACACCGCTGACACCGATCATGCTGTCAAATTATTTTAAGTAATTATTAATGATCATAAGGAATTAATTCCATGTTTCTGGGAATTGCTGGTAGGAGTACAATATTAATTCAGAAGGATGAAAAATCATCTTGTTTCATAGTTCTGGGATTTCGTCACGGTGTGCACAAAACCCAGAGCCACAGTTTGCATTCGCAAAGAAATTAACTACACCGTTTATTTCGCAATGTATTTCTGCAAAACACACAATAGATTGGTTGAAGGTGCGTGCATATGTATGTCGTTTCGGCATTGTGTGTTTTGCGAGCTATAAAAAGAAATAATTTCATGTTTTCTATTTGCAGAAAAAACATCAAACGTTCGCCCGAACCAGAGAGTTATAGAGTGGAAGACATCTGAAAAAAAAACACAGAAGAAACGTTTATTAACTGTGTAGTCTCTCCTAAATTATATCCTTGAAAGTTTTGCCACTGTATTACGGAAAATAAGCTGATGTCCAGCAAATGAAATTGTTTTCTGTTAACCAGTGCAGCACCAGCAACGAAAACCAAAAGAATTTTTTCCATTCTACTGGATTAAAATATTAGACATGCATATGAGATTATGGATAATTTAAAAAGCGATAATTTCTAAGTATAATTACATTTTTCATAATTTTTAAGCGTGAAGTAGGCCTACTCTGTTTTATCCGGCTTAAACAAGCATGAATGTGTTTCTGACTGCGTCAAGCCTGTATTTGCGGAGCACTACATTCCCGTTTTAACAGTAATACAACTAATAGGCTTAATCGAAGAACGTCTATATTCTATGCTGTATCAATAATAGTTCTGGTAACAGAATTAAACATCCATCCCAGTTTATGTGGCAGGTGCTTTCTTAAAAGTACTTCTGGAACGAATACTTAAGTCCAACATTTTCATTTATAGACTCAGAGTTAAAAATGGGAGTCAAGTTCGAGTGCTGTTAGAACCGTTTATTTGTGATTGTTATATATTATTCACATCTACAAACATAATTACGCATGTTACATAATATGTTTAAATGAAAGAGCCTAAAAGTTTATAATACTTAACTGGGACAGGGGAACATCGGTAACGAAACAAGTAGCCTCTAGTTAGCTAAATACATTGTTGCCACATTCGTATGAAAATTAATTGTTTGTTAGTCTGTTAGTTTTCATCAGCTAGTCTGTTGAATTGGGTTTGTCATGTTAACACAGTGGATAGTAAAATAATAGTAGTCAAGTATTTAACAATAATCCTCAAGTAATTCGACTAAGAGGTCGACCAAAAAGCAGAAGGTGGAACTATGTACAAAAATATACTAATAAATGCAAAATTACAAATTGGAAAGAGAGATCAAAAATGCAGCTGAATGGAAGAAGTCCACTGAAGGGGCTATAGTGCTATCGAAGAAGAAGAAGAAGAAGTGGCTAAATACCGCCAATTTTGTGAACTGTAAGTATCCATACATGTGTTCAAAAAAATCTGTATTCTTAGTTCTACGATAACACCATATAACTTAAGAACGTTCTATGAACGTAATACTTCCTTTAAAGAACACCTCCTGAAGATGGCCACAGTAGGAGGCCGAAACATGTAGAAGGCTACGCTATTTATAATACAATAAATTTACACATCTGTATACGCCCTTGTTGGTTTTATTTCTTATATCGAAATATGGCATAAAGTAAAGAAAATAATAAGAAGATATAACTCCACGGTGTCATGTCTTAACTAAAGTACGCGTAAAATTCAGCATTTTTATAATATGCCCAATGTCCTCCAAGGAGTATCAAGTGACTATCATTCTAACGTACTCAATATTAATCTAAACCATTAATTATACAAAAGAGCAGTTTAATATCTGGACGTTAAAAAATATACAAACTTAATAGCTTATGAAATTTCTCCTTCACTGCAAAAATTTATTAGCCTCGAAAGGAATTATACATCGACGGTCACGTAATAATGGACATAAGGTAAATTTGAGCGCTTATTCTTTACTACGATATGCCCTAAATGTGTCTGTAAATAAACCTCACGTCATTGAATAGCATAATTCAGTGTAAGACACTTAAAGTAATAATGTTTTGTACTCTAAACGAAACCCACCATACTGGGCGAGGATAGCGATAAAGATAAAACGTTATGGAATGTGTACTGCATTTTTATGTAAGTGTGGTTCAGCTTTTACGACCCGGGGGTCAAAAAACGTTTAAAAATATATGAGCTCTTTCAATCGCAAACTACCACCAGGCTCTTCTAGCATAAACTGCACACTTACTTACTTACTTACTCCATGGTGCAGAGTCCTTCTTGAGAAGCTAACTGGTTTGCAGCTAGTCAAGAAATTCCCCGCATTTCATGGAATCCGAAGGTTCATTACCGCACTCACAAGCGT
>Ga0123352_10006515_pt1 | contig 17872 bp, 12 predicted proteins | sample TergutLab28metaG_FD_89700 | JGI IMG/M metagenome (GOLD analysis project Ga0123352, IMG submission 89700) | Labiotermes labralis P1 segment gut microbial communities from Petit-Saut dam, French Guiana - Lab288 P1 | ecosystem: Host-associated > Arthropoda: Insects > Digestive system > Gut ... | reverse complement strand
TATTTGTTCCAAAGTCGGCAGAGTAAAGTGAGGAAATAAAACTTCTTAATAAGCACTTATTTATTTATTTATTTATTTATTTATTTATTTATTCACTGGACACAGAAGGAATCGAACCAGGACTCGTGGGTCGATACGTTGTGCTTCGATTATTGTAGAGCAAATTACGTTGTAGCCTCAAAATATTCCCGGTATCACTTCATTTCTGAGAAATACAGAACAGTACAGTCATTTAAGCTACATTTCCTTCAAAAGAATCCCTATGTGCAAATACACACATCTGCCAGCGACTGTAAACTTTTGTAAACATTCCTGGAAGCGTGAAAACCTTTTCAGTTCTTCCGTAGCATTCTTAATGATGTCAGCAGCATCACAAAAGCGCGCTCTCTTCAATATAGCTTTCATTCCGAGAAACAAGTAAAGGTCTGTTGCAGCCAGGTCAGGAGAGTAAGTGGGATGCTCCAGTGTTGTCATATTATACTTTGCTAAGAAATGCTTGACCAAAATCGACAGGTGTGCTGGAGCATTGTCGTGAAACAGAAACCAACTATTGAATAGCCATTTTCCGGGGCGTTTCCTCCTGCCCGCATCCCTAAGGCGACGAAGGATGTCAATGTACATTTATGTAATCATAGTAGCAGTTACTGTAAATTATGCCAGCGAATTCCGAGAACGTTTTGAAGCTACTACTATCTCACTCAAAAGCGTTCACTCAAGTTCTGGTGCTCAATCAGCCTCCAATTTAACGGGTAGCCGGAGTTGTCTCCCTGGGGTACAGAGCGGCCGGGATGTAAAGCTGACCAATCGTCTCCAAGTACCTGAAGTCAATAATAATTATATCCGTACCTCCACACACTCATCCTTGTGTATGGCACGCAGATGAACCATTTTACTTTTCATTTGTATTTTGTTGAACAGTTGTGTCAATAGTTCGTTACATGACATCGAGTGATTTGGATTATGATGAAAAACATAGCGTAAATATGTGTAAGGAAACGGTTGTGGCCGATTTTAAAGCACTATTCCGCACATCTAAGGCAGAAACGAGTGAGACGACCAAAAACCTGTCACGTGGTACCACTGTCGAAATTCGCAACAAGCACCTCCAGAATGCACGTCAGAAACAATACCGCTTAGACCAGCTTGTCTGGTAGCAATGTTCCACACCTGTTTTTAGAATCATTACCAATAAAGCCGTGACGATGTCACTTTGTTTGTGCTGTGTAGAGCAGTGTTATGTGATAGCAACACATTTCGTGTACAAGCAATGTCTTGTTGTTGAGGTCCGTCGAGCAACGCGACGAAGCGCGGCGGCGTATTAATACGATCAATATATTGCGGGTAAAATTCAACTTTCTGGCCTATAGACTCCAGCAATATCTACAACTTACACAATTTATTATACATACAGAAATACTGAGAACTGCTGTAAGGAATTGAAACGTACTGTCTTAAAAGTAATGCTTCCTTTAAATTTATGTTATCACTTAGAAGACAAACATAAAAGAAATTCATTTAGTAAATATGAGCGAAAAAGCAAAATAAAAAATTCAAATTGCAAAGATGCAAACGCCAGGAAACTGAGCAATTTAATCTCTACTACTACTATTAGTATCGTTATTAATATTATTACTACATTACAGAGATTAAAATGTAACGCATACAACGAACAGGAATTCTCTTCATTGATAATGTCGGTATTTATTTGCTCTCTTCTTTATTATGAATTCGCTAAAATAGAAGCCGTAAAACCAATAACAGTGAGCACAGGAACGTATGAGAAAATACATCCAATACTCAGCCACAACAAACAAGCAGCGAAGAGGGAAAACAAGCTTATAAATTCTGCAAACACACGTACATTTTATAATAAATTAACTTCAGCAAACTCAAGAAGTTTATTCATTACCTGTCCAATGCAAAACACATTTTAATGACAAGAAGAATAAACAATTTTCGTTAGATCCACTGAAAGCTATGAATATAACAGGCTGACGGCTTTCGTACTCTTGTATTAATTGAAAACCGTTAGAGATGAATGGTGTAAATTCACGCAGTCAACGAAAAAAGAAAGCTTAAGAAGAATAAAATATACTGGAGTTTAATACAAATGTAGTAAGCAAGAAACAATGAAACAATTCGGAAACAGAAGAAAACTGATAACAATAAAAATGTAACTCACTTAAGAATATTTAACAAATACGTATTTCAAATAATAACTTCCTAAGATCTAACAATTCAAATATCATATTTTTATTCTAATGGACCACAACAGCTCAAATTCTGAACGTTTTTACGCACCTCTCCATGAAAAGGACGGAGTTTGAAAAAAAAATTTAAAGTAGCATTCTGTGATATAAAATAAGATAATAAACTTACACATTTTTTCTTAACCAAATCTTTCTTTCCATTTGACACGAAATAACAAAATAATACTTCCCGCTTGCGCTGTTCGGGCTTGTTTTTAATAATTTCAGACCCATATTTCTCCTTTTAATCTCTCACAATCAATTGTCGTGACAGTCGGTCATATCTCCACATGACAGGATCACAGGTAATAAATTGATGCTTTCAATCATCTTACTTATTACACGTAACAATAACTGTAATTTATATGCATAATGTATCAATTAATTTTTGTTTCACATTACTTCCATGCTCTTGTTTTTTTAGTTTCGTAGAAAGAAACTGTAAATTGTTACGATTATATAGTGTCGATGGATGGCAGATGATCGCACTATCAGAATGGAGCAATGGTGGAATAATACTGCACTACTTTATGAACATGCCCTCCTTCAACGACTACAATAATCCGAAAGGTACTGAATAGCGAACTGGTGTGTTTAGCAGACGGACGCAAACCCAATATCTACTGTGAATCGCAGTGAATCCATTTAGCATCAGGATCATCGTTTCTAAAGCAGTCAGTAACAATCGTTCACCATGAAACCAATTCAGTTTATTCAGCTTATCTGAACGTGATATAGCAACATGAAAACAAATTCTAGAAGCAGACAACGCAAAATATAGTCGGATTATGGAAAATGAATGCGCATGTAAACGTGTATTCGAGAAAATCAAGAAATGGCAAACAAAAGGAATTAATCTGTATGTACTTACGTGCTACCATTGGTGAGCAAACCATGGACATTTTGTTACTCATTTGTGTTACATGCTTTATATTTTTTATTCCCAGTTCTGTTATTACGCACCAGAAGCTCGAATGTATACGGCACCGAGTATTAATGGCTCATTTTGTTTATTCAGTAATATATAAATTCTTAACAAGGTGTTTATGAAAAATTCAAAAACTGATTCATATTTAAAAAATAGTTTGAATAATATTGCCACAGTCCGACGATATAACGTCCTAATAATTGAGGTTCCATGCTCTATGTTTTACATACAGCTTACTTCATAACACATAATTCAAAATGTGTATGCCGGGATGACGTGAATGCACATAGAGTATTCATAGGATTTTAATGTCTGTCCTCAGTAATATTTTTATTACTCTCTCTCTCTCTCCCTTTCTCTTTTGCTCTGCTCCGATGTTGATATAATTTATCATTGCGTAGCTCGACATTTACCTTGCTTCGTCCATACCATCCCCCATTGACACGCCTAACACGTGCCTCTATGCGTAAAGTATTTTGGATGCAAAAGCGGAACAAAACAGAAGGGTATAATTATATTAACCCTTTTAAAACTGTAGTTAGTCTACACTAAACATAAAAATTCATTTCCAGCCTCACACAGAACAGGTGTTGTGTCCATTATAAATACTGAGCGGTAATCGTTGTGTATGTAACTATACGCGGTTCACTGTAAAAGAAATCATAGGAAAAGCATAAATACATAAATGTACCGTGTGGACAACGCGCAGATACTTAACGTTACGACAGTTCGTACATATAAATCACCAATGAGCTTTATAAACTATTGACACTTTAAAACGTCTACTTCATTTTAAGTACAGGTTCAACTGCCAAAAATTCCACCTTCTGCACACAGAGTGCGTTTGTGCGTTCTCTAACGATTTCAGAATACTCGGCCATTATTTCCCAATGCAACATGAACTGACGTTGAATAAAGAGAGACCACCAACTTGATGTCACTTGCTTTACTATTTCATTATTTAATGCTCAACGTGTTTCGGATGTTAATACATCCATCCTCAGGAGCTTGCGACTTATTTGTTGAGTTATTTCATGGGTTGAATTGCTCTGGTTCGATGCGTGTTGGTGTTACCTTGTGGTTCGGCTGGGGTTGTGTGGTATCCGGATGCAGGCTGAAGCACTACTTCAGCCTGCATACGGATACCACACCACACCACCCCAGCCGAACTACACCGTAACACCAACACACATCGTACCAGAGCAATACAACCCATGAAATAACTCAACAAATAAGTCGCAAGCTCCTGAGGACGGATGTATTAACATCCGAAACACTTTGAGCATTAAATAATGTAATAAAAAAGCAAGTGACATCAAGTTGGTCTCTCTTTATTCAACTAACAAGATGATGCACGGTCCAATAAACATAAGATGAACTGACTTGTTTGTGTAACCGAGCAGAATTTTGTCTACTGCGCGTTACGAACTTAATCGTTAAACATGATTCAGGATAAGGATTTAAGTGAGTTAATAAGACTCATCCAGTAACAGTCAATATTTGAGCTGTAGCTGCATTGACTACCAAGGCCAATCCACTTTTACGGAAGTGCAGTTTTTTATCAGCGTTTTCTAAATTTAAGTGCAGCTTGTAAAAAAGACTTTAAGCATCTTGTCGTCATATTTAAATCGCACTTCCTTTTCCGTTGCTTTGCATATCGATAAATTAGCCCGAAATGCAAACACTAAGTTTAATATGCTCCGCCTTCACCAAATGTGCTTAACAGCACACGGTTTTCCCAGTCTCAATTTTCGATATACGACACGAGCAGAAAGATCAAAAAGACAGACGTTTAAAATGTATATGCATGGCTGGAAATGGTTTCGGCTCGGGTAGATATAGAGTCTTCCTCTTTACATAGTCCTTTCCAGTGACTTCAAACGTCATAACCATTGCACCAAACAGCGATACTCGAAGAAAAAAAATACAGATACTCACTATAATAAGCCTTGGTAATAAGTGATTTTTTTTATTTCTACTTATTAATCTGAAGCATCGTCTGGTTTTTAAAGTCCATTCCCACAACATCTTTTTTCTTAAACTGGAGTAAATACAATGAATAAGACATATGAGAAACTGGTTTTAAGGTCTGGATACCGTCACAGACGGGTCGTAACAAGCATGAAAAATTTTCTTACACATTCATGCTGATTAGAGTTAGGATACCCTAAGAAGGACAAATTCAAATGGCGGGCGAGTTCTTCACACGTATTTTAATCAATAAAATGTAAGTATACAATAGCGTAACAATCAAGCCATATTTTGTGAAAAGCTGTGAATTGGTTCAGAAGTGGGAAGTGGGGGCAAGTGGGCAGTCTGCTGATACAAGACTACTTCCTTTTCTTAATAACGAAAGGTAAATTTGTACCTGTGCAAGCCATGTAGACAAATGGGGGAATGGATGTATAGTTCCACTTATTCTTCACCAAGGCAATAGCTAGAAGTGAGTGGTCAACTTCATTCCGTGGTCACTTTACCCCAGGCGAAAGACCCCCGAAAGCCAGGAAACAGAGACTGTGTGGGTCCCAGTACCGGTCTGGACCCTTTCGCAAAGAGAAAATATCCTGAAAACTTCTGTGAATCGAAATACAATTCATCGGTCGTCCAACCTATAGCTTAGTCACTATACCGTCTGAGCTAGTTCGAATCCTTAAGAAAGGAATGCGAACCGAGAATATTAAAATAATGAACCACAACCAAAACAACGCATCAGAGATTAATTTTTGAATTGTAACGTCTTGAGCCATAAATAATATTTAAAAATGTATTCCTTACCTCACAATAAATACTGAAGAATTTTCATTTCATGATATTTAGCCAATCCCAGAATCACACGCAACACGTAAACATTGGTATTATGTCGGCAAAATTTAGAATTATCGATGATGCCCGAGTAGTACGTAAAGTAATCCCCGTGGTAAATGAGATTGTTTATCCCTTTTCACACCTATACAATGGGGTTACAGGCTCAATAAGAGCTGAGTGAATTTTCTCCATGAACCCAAACAACTATTAATGAATTTGATGTATGTTTGTCATTGCATCGTAGTATATGTGTAGAGAAGAAAACCAACTAGATGCTATTGAATGCTTTGTTGCACTTATAGTCTGCTCAACATGTTTCGGGCACTTATATGCCCATCATCAGGAGCTCGAGACTATACTTATGTTATTGCCGCATATGGTGTGTAATGCCTTGGTTACTGTTACAAGCAGAGCAGCAGGCTATGCGTCCGGGATGAGGGAAATTGTGTGACTGCAGTCACACAATCTCCCTCATCCCGGACGTATAGCCTGCTGCTCTGCTCCTAACAGCCGACCACCAACAACCAAGGCATTACACACCATATGCGGCAATAACACAAGTATAGTCTCGAGCTCCTGATGATGGGCATATAAGTGCCCGAAACATGTTGAGCATATTATAAGTGCAACAAAGCATTCAATAGCATCTAGTTGGTTTTCTTCTCTACACTTATCTATTATTGAACTTAACACTAAAGGAAGTTATGTGCTTTAGTCCCATGCTTGATGAACCAATAGGATATTTGGGACACCTCATTTAAAATCTGATACATGTGCAATAAAATGTTCAGAATTACATGTTCCGTATAGAGCGCATATAGTAGACACTCATGTATTAAAATGCAGAAGCACAACGTTTTTAAAAAATATCTCGATATACGCTCCTCACCCAATATTTTTCGGGTGATAAAATCGATAAGAATGAGATGGGCGTGGCATGTAGCACGAATGGGGGAGAGGACAGACGTAGACTGGATTTTGGTTGGGAAACCTGAGGGCTTGAGACCACCTGGAAGACACAGGCATAGATGGGAGGATAATATTACAGTGGATCTTCAGGAAGTGGGGGTGGGGGTATGGATTGGATCGAGCTGGCTCAGGATAGGGACAGGTGGCAGTCACTTGCGAATGTGGTAATGAACTTTCGGGTTTCATGAAATGCTGGGAATTTCTTGATTAGCTGAAACCCGGTTAGCTTCACAAGAAGGACTCTGCTCCTTGGAGTGAGTAAGTAAGTAAGTAAGTAAGTAAGTAAGTAAGTATCTCGAGATATGCGTCATTAACCGCGATTATTTTATGCTGTACCGTGTGTGGTTCTGCCGTGTTTGCCTAGGGCGACAATTTGAACGCATAAATTAAGTGTTCGAAATCTTAACGCATTCTTCTCATATAATTAATGCAAAATCTGATTCTCATTCACATTAAGGCCTCTGAAATTCGCCATACTTCCCACCTGATATACAAAGTAGGTAGGTTTCACCCTTTTTATAGGCCACGAAGGCCCTTACGGTGAGTAGAGGTATAGCTCTACTCTTTCTAGAACTCGGCACTAGATGGGGTGGGGGGTTAGCCCCACGCCCCGGCCGCTGCTATCCCCGGGACAGACCCGGTGCCCATTGTACAGGAGGCTGGGTAGATATCAAGGCCGGTCTGGACAGCTGCGGAAAATCTCGTCCCTACTGGGATTCGATCCCGGACCGTCCAGCCCGTAGTCAGTCGCTATACTGACTGAGCTACCCGGACCATGATATACAAAGTACCGGTCAAAAATAAGTTTACGATTTTGTATACTCATAACGTTCAAAATGAAATTTCGGAAGAGATGAAACCTGCACCTTAACAGAAGTGCTCTGTATTCTGAGTGGCCGTTGTGTGCGCCACCACAGCAGCACGTCAGACGTAAATTTGGACCTATCTTCTTACAGCAGTAATGGTCGTGCTATTTTCTGCATCACAACAAAAGGAAGAGAGAGGAAAAACCTTTTCCTTACAAAGAAATTCTGGCGAGAGAGTCCTAGGATGTGTGCCCTTTGATTACTCATACTTAACCCTCTTCTTGTTGAGTATATGACTACGACAAATTTAATTTTGCTTGCACTTTGGATATTTCAAGAATCTGGACCAAAAATACGAGGGACATCGACATTCATGTTACGACCTTTGTTTTTCGTTCTGTCATTCGGATGACAGCAAACGTGGCATTCTAACATTAATTCTGATAATTAGTTTTCGTAGAATTAAACATTCAAATACCTTAATATTTGCGTCTAAAGCTTTGGCTATGTAGAAAGATTATTCTTAAAAATTCAGACATCGTAATACCTCCAATTTATATTAATGCCCACTATGTATACGTACTCAAAATACAAATTAATTACTAATTCACAAAATGCAAATTCTTAATATATTCAACGATATATTAATATCAGAATATTATGAAATGATAATTAAAGTTATTCCTCGACAATCCATTCAGCTAACAGTCAGGAATAACGCTTTTTGTGACTTACCAGTTGTAAATCCTGTACAAGTGTCACAATAACAGCAACTTACCTGAAAAACAAGATAAATAATTCAAAGTAAATACAAAGACTAAATTAAATTCACCACGCTGCAAAAAACTATCCATATACTGTAAGACAGTATCTGCTTATACAAACTGGGAAACCGATAACTCTCTCGGCGTACTTAATCAGCGCTATGTCATATTGCTCCTGGAAGGATGGAACCTAAATACGGAAAGGTAGAAAGACGTCAACGCCCTCTAATAATGAGAATATTCTCTCTCATGCTTTGTGAAAATACATAGTCACATACACATATATTGCTTGAATTATATTCCACTGAAATTTGAGGCTTTGGTTTCCATATAATGTATGTAAATTCTTTACCACCTCAGTGAGTACCACATTCCAAGTAGGAACATGGAATTATTACAAACACATCTATACATGTATGTAAAATCATGTAATAAGGATGAACAGTCCGTGACTTATGGTCGGGATTTGGTCAGTAACTAAATACATGCTTGTAATAATTGTTTATAATACACAAATCATTTAAATGTCGTCCTATACTTAAATATTACAATAAGCATTTAAAATATTTAATAATATCCTTAAATGCGCAGTTTAAATGTTTCTATTCACCAAACATTTTTAGACGTATTCCTGAGAAATGGAGGCTAAAAACACCACTTCAAGAGTAAGGACTGAAATTACTTCTTGGCTGTGTATATACACGTTACATAACTTTAAAGTGAAACAAGTATTTGAATTCCTGTTTCTTTCTTAACAAAATTCGTGTCTGACGGGATTGTAGATAGGATTCTTTTTTGCCTCCTTTTGTTATACAATTATGTAGTCGAACCTAAAATCATACACTATTAGGTACATGTCTTGCAGAATAATATCCCAAAGAATATTCTCCAATCATATGTTCACTTGTAGGTGAAATGATATTTAGGAAAATTTGGTTGTTAAATCGGTCAGTTGGAATTTTTCAGTCTTCTAGGCTCTTCTTCTTCAAGTAGTGTGGATGAAAGTTCGTTTGGGTGTGTTGTCATTTTATCGCTCTACTTGACGCTGAATTTTGTAAATTCTTCTCTAATAGATAGGATTCTAAAGAAGTATTTCTACCTTATACGGCCGTACTTTGGTTTATCTTACGGTAATTTAGTGTCGTAAGATTAAAAAGCGTCGATGGTAAGATGGCTGATTAGTGATGGAATGGAAAATTCTGGGCGGAGGTTGTACTGTTCTAACAGTGGCCTGGTAGTAATCGACAAATGTCTCAAAGAAATGGAAAAATTACCAGAACTTTTAGATTCCAAACAGAAGCCTTGCGAATGCAAGTCTAGAATCCTCTCACTTCATCCTTCCTTGTAACATCTCTATCCTTAGTTGGGTCTGTGAAAAATTTAGTATTTACATGCGTTAAGCATGCACATCAAATCCAAAATGTGGAATATATCTAAGAGAAAGAAAAATCTATATTGTCACATTTGACGGAGGGCATACCTAAATGTACAACAGACGGAAGACATGGATGTAGGAAATACGAAATATTCGTGCGGTGATGCAGTTCATAATCACACAAGTGATTGATAGACACAAACCTGAGTAGGCCACCTAAAATAAATTTCCACTTTTAAGTCTGTCGATAGACTTTCTAAAGAGTAAAGATGGAACACTTACCCAGCTGTTTTCGGTTTAACGGCAACTTTCCTAGCTTCATAGGTGTCGTTTCGTGCTTTAACGAGTCAAACTCTTGACAGACTGGTCCACTTACAAATCGAGTGCACGCCATGTAAACATGGAATTCTGCTCTTAGGTTAAAATAACTCAATCACCACATGTAACTTGAAACACCAAAGGAATTATAAAAGTTAAAAATCACAATACATGTTAAACCACACGCTTGAATTTGTACGTGAAGGCCTAAGTCATTTTTATCTAACGCGAAACATATTTCAATAAAATCAAACACACGCACACACTCAGCAGAACCACACTTTGCCTGAACAGCTGCATGTTACAAGGAATACGGCAGCTCGTACTTCCTTGCCCTGCATGATGGGTAATCAGAGAACAGGTGGAGGGATGTCTTGGCTGATCGCAGTCAGAGATTACGGATTCCCTACTAGACCGCGTTCGCTGTACTTAGACGCCTATGCAAACAAAGCAAAAAAATCCTTCCGCGCGGAGCTGCTGCGATTGACGTGTTGCTAACACGCACTCGAGATACGGCTCAGTGCAGTTAGGCGAGTTAAAATTATTTTTGATTAACTTTCCACAAAGTTACACACCAAACATTCAACACAATGTTGCGTTAAATTTTCAAGCTCCATTAGATTTCTGAGGGTAATTTGTGCCTCCAAACGGTGCGCCTGCTTCTAGATACTGAAAACTTCTATGACAGTGGAAGCACACGTATACTATAAATAATGCACACAACACCGTCAGGTAAAATCAGATATTTCAGCTACATTACTCTATAAAAAGACAAAATAAAGTGGGCATTTATTTCATAAAAGTTTCATAACACGCAATTATATTATTATTTAATAGCAAACATGAGTCAGTTCCTTTACGCGTATGGCAGCAGAAGAGGGAAGTCGGAAACTTACTTTTATGAATCTTTTATAACGTGATTTCGCAAACAGCAGCATGTCAACAGGTAAGGAAACAGTTTAAAAACCATTGTTTATGTAAAATATTATCGGAAAAGCAGTAAGATGTGAATATTGGCTTTAAAACGTGTATTAAAGGAAACATACTTTGTACCTGAAAACGAAGAAGCTATTACCAGTTTTCCTTTCTTTCAAAGACAGCGATTACCAATACTAACAAAAACACACCCATTACCGAGGTCTCTCTTAAGGAGAGAATTCGTTAAATGGGACGTTGGTTTATGGCACATTTTCAGCTGAATACATAATGCAGCGTCCATTAGTCTAATATGCATGCGAACAAAAACCTTGGAAGATGTTTATTGTGATGTAGGCGTTATACCCCAGCATTTGTGTGAATGATTTATGGGAAAAACATTAAGTACTTTATCTATTACTGAATGATTCATGGTTGTATTTCAAAACAGGGATAAGCAAATTGCTTCTGGCTTGCATTAGAAAGGTATCCCATTAGAATATTAGTCAGAACACCAACCATTCTGACCGAGGGTTTCGTAGTTTTCTTGTGTCCTTCCTGATAAACTGAGGGACATTAGACTTACGTCCAATTAGGCCAAGATCGTTTTTCAGATTTTTTCCAATTACTTTTTGTTTTCACCCGATTATTTGGGTTATATAAATCTAGTGTAACCGATAGCGTCATTAAATGAACTAAATATTCAAACCTGGGACCTTCGGAATGTATAACATGGATGTTAACCTCTCAAGAGTGGCATGTGATAACGCAGTGGTGCAGTGCAGTTTACTGTGTTACTGCACCGTACCCTGCAAATGACAAGAGGGCGAATAGCTAGGAAATGTTCCATTCCTCCCCCCCCCCCAATGGAACAAAAGCGACTAGTGGTCCAGGGCCTCCGCATTATCGAGGTTTCACGATCACACGCGGTAGGACTCTTCTGGACGGGTGGTCAGTCCGACGCAGAAACCTGTACCTGACAACACACAACAATCTAAAGAGACATACATCCATGCCCCCGGCGGGATTCGAATCCGCAAACCCAGCAAGCGAGGGGCCGCAGACCCACGTCTTAGATCCTACGGCCACTGGGATCGGCACTGCTCCTACATTACGTTTCCCAATCAGCCCAATGTGTAATACTTCAATTAAAACTCTGCTCCATGTGCAGAGATAGTGAGGCGGTAAAAGGAAGTGATCGTGGTCTATTTTAATAAACTAACAACGGCGTTTGATTACGGAAGCCAAGCTAAATTACGAAACCTTCTAGATTTTCCTTCCGAATACCTAGAATCTTACCGCTACACCAGTGGGCTCAAAAAACCGGTATGAAAAAGAATATCATACGGCTAATTTAGGACTAGTTTAATTATCAAAAATTTATTTTTTTCTATCGTACCTATTTATATAGCTGACGTACCGCCGAAACATTAGCCTGAACTACGGAGAATATTTTTTTATCTTCTGCGGAAAACTGTAATGGGAGTGAAATATTTTACTTCTGCAGTTTGGAATACAGATAAAAAGTTATGTAATTTGTTTCAATTGTCACTGTAATTAATATATGGTTAGGAATTAAGAGTTTCCTCAAGGAAGAAAAATTAAGTGTGACTTCATAATAGTATATTCAGGTTTTGCCAAATATGATTAAGGTGTTCAAGTCAAGAAGGATGAGACGATCGGCAAAAGTAACATGCTCTGGTGAGAGAAGAACTGCAACAGAACTGAGGTAGGAAATGCACCTAATACCCAATCACATTAACATTCTGTAATTGCTCTCCTTTCGCTTCGAACTGCGTTGCATTCATCATTTTTACTTTGTAATTCACATTTTCAATGTTGGCCCCCTCCCCTTTGCTTGTGAAGTTATTTTCCCTGTTTGAAATAAATACAAGATGAAAAGGCATAACCTGGAGCTAAAATGTCGATAACAGTTTTATAAAAAATATCATGTGCTCCAGTAATGGATATTTTATTTGTTCTATATTTATTTAATGCAGATTTAAGTTGTCAAGCTTATTAACTTTGACCATCGGGAGGGAAAACTTCTGTTACATCTATCAATTTTGTCGTGTTTCAACAGTAATAAAGTGGTCAAACAATTGTTTGTTCAATTCTTCCGATCCACATTCGAAAAGCTTATTCGTCGTATTACATGCATACAAATGTCTTTCACCCTCTTTCAGTTTTAAGCAGAAGTTTAACTGAGAATTCGTTTCTTCTGGGATATGACGCTGAGTTAGTGGGTAATCGGATATCGACGTTTCGAGAGAAAGAAGTGCCCTTATCTTCAAGTGTCTAAATGTCCTGTAGGAAAAATTATTCGAGAAGTATTCTTCTAAGAAATACAGAACTTCGAAGAACTCATCGAAAATTAAAGGTGAGGGCACTACCTTCCCCCGAAACGCCGGCAACCGATTACCACTTGAAACAGCGTCACATCACAAAAGAAAGGAAGTTTCATCTTTCACGTCACAGGTCCCTTAGATTTTCCTCTTATGGGGCCACGTTAATATTGTTATTTGCTCATTAAAACCATCGTCATTGTTAGAATTCTTTTTTTTTTTTTTATTCTTGGCACGGAATATGAATATGTCTCTGTGGAACTGCGCACACACTGTCTGTCCTCTAAACAGGTCCGATAAATGATCACGGAGCACTGATCTGATAACAAATAGGGAAAGCCGAAATGAAGGGAGAAAAGCGAACACGAATAACATTTTGCCCACCACATATCCCAAATTTCTTACCCTGTGACTGAACACGGGACTTCGAGATCAGAAGCCGGCGACAAAGCGCATAAACTATGGAGTAATTATGAGCAAATTTAGGGTTAGAATTCAAAACATGATTCATGAAATCACTTTGTTGCAACTAGATACAGTTGAATAAGAAGTGTCCAGCAGAATATTTTGTTATGTTGAAGTCCATAAATCTAAAGATAAGTACATAAACACTACACGCTATGTATGTACAGCGTAAAGCTCGCATAAGCTTTGTACTTCCTCTGCTATCGTAACAGCCAGGTAACACAATAATAGAAGGGACCGATTTTATAGCGATTTAAGCCGTCGGCAACAAAAACACGTCTTAATGTAAAGTTCCCGACATTTTTGTCCGATTGTAACCAAACTTGGAACCTGCCGACATAGTTTCATAAAAGTCGCCAACATCAGGAAATCGAATCTCGATGGGGGCGAGATTTTCCGCACCTGTTCAGTCCGACCCTGGGGCCCACCCAGCCTCCTGTACAAGGGGTACTGGGTCTTTCCCGGGGGTAAAGAGCGGCCAGGGTGTGACGCAGACGCCTCACCTCTCCGTGGTCAAGAAAGAGTAGAGCTATACCTCTACTCACCCTATGGGCCGTCCGGCCTGTACAGAGCCTCAGTACCTGTACAAGGGTGCACCTTACCTTTTTACCACCAACATCAAACTTCACCTAAAACCGTCCAGTGAGAGCAGCGCTGATACATGCGGACAGGCGGACGAACTAACAGTCTAACACCATTTCAATCGAACAGAGAGCTTTCATGACTACTTAATGTCTCTGACAACAATAAAAAATACTTAAGTCTTCCTGTAAAATTCCAGGCTTGAATTTTTGCACGCTTTTAAACAAATCTCTATTTTTTCGGCAGATTTTCATAGAAGTCCCAATATCAAATTTCACGGAGCAGCGCTGATACATGCTGACAGGCGGAAAAACGGACAAACAGAAGGACTAATCTGAGGAAAGTAATAGACACTCTCGCGTAGAAACCTGACGAACTGCCCTTCTTTACTCATCTTACCTTGTCTTGTATTAAAAGTGCGTCCAATCTTAACCTTTCACAAAGTCGATATCAGCACTCTGTATGTCAGTTTTTCCCTAACTCCCGAACAGTGCCAAAGCCGGTAATGTAGACCTTACGTAGTGAATGTTACAAGGGGTGTGTATAGGCCTCAAGTAAGCAACAACAAAAGGCCTTCAGGCAACTCATGCCATTGGTAATATTTTTTATATTTAAGCTCTTTTTATTGAGCATGAAAATTAGTGGCACATACTTTAGATTGATTTGTTTAATTGGAAAAGATGTGGAAGGAAGTAGCTGCGGTCTGATTTTTATTCATTTTCCGGCATTGTTTGGGGAAATTGAAAAAAAATACAAACCCCACAGTCAGGCTAGTCAAAATCTTGCGCTGTGCAATCCGTTATTTGAAAGGTACTGTTGACTAGGCATTATGTAAGTAAGATATTCGTGCCTAAAAAGAGAAGCTATAAGCACCACTTAGAGTTTCAAAATGCAAACATTTCTCCGTGCTCGTATATTTACAGTTTTTCTGATATTTTACATTTCCAAAATTGTTTGCCTTCTTATCTCTACTTCTTGCCTGTTTCGTCTTATAAAAGCCCAACTCGCATTTCGCTGTTGTTTATACACGGCCTTCTTTCTTTTAATTACATAAATGTCTTTCCGTAGCGTCTATATTTTTCTCTTTCAGGAAAGCTATTCCCTTTCCTGTTACAGCATATTTTATTTCCTCTCCAATTCGGAAAGATTTTTTTTTTTTAGTTTGAACAATGTTATATTTTTCTGTTTTTTCCATAAGAACATTTCGTTCTGATACAGTTCCGCATTCGGTGGCCACAATTCTAAGTTCCTGTTCCAGTAGTTTTCATTTCTGACTTTAAGACCTAGAAGTGTAGGGGAAATATAAAGACAACACAGTGCAATCAAAGACAGCAAAGCATCAGACCGAGACGAAAGAATATAGTATATCCAGTCATTTTTCTGTAGTTTATTCAACTACACTGTCAGAACCTTTGACTTTTTACCGTAGAATATTCGGGTTATGTCAAATAATTAATTCGAAAGTACATAGAAGAAACCAGTAGTGCTCCACTTTAATTCATTTTTCCGTGATCACGACTAAATCCAACGATGCAGAAGCAAGATCATAAAATTAGAGAGAAATCTCTGAAACTTGTGCCGTAATGTGACGCTACAGGGAATGGAAGACTAAAAATACGTTTCTGCATAGGGACCAACAAAATTAGCCAATGAAACGTGTTCGGAGCACGTAGACATTCATGTAGGGGACAGATTTCCGTCATCTTCTGTCAATCAGGACATGTGCACGGGTATGTGTTCAGCTTGTCGAAAGCAGCTGTTTGTGTATTCAATCTCTAACTGCCTCCTAGCAAAATGTACCTGGTTAATTTAACCCAACAGAACCAGGTTTCGTGCAGTTGAAAAAGCATTAACACCAACCACGATAATTATCCAATCCAAGTTAAAGAAGTTCACATTCTCCAGTTCGCGCATTGCAAATCAATTACTACAATTCGAAAAAAACGAGTATGCACACAATTTTATTATACTCACAATATTACAACAAACCAGCTTCTACATGTTTCGGGACTCACTGGCCCATCATCAGGGAGCACACAATTGCACAAAATAGTAACTTAAACTTTTCTGCACGTAGCTGCCGAAAATTCCTCTCTATTTAGTAACTATATTGTAGCTCGAGTTATGCACTGAAAACTATAAACTTTAAAACATTATATTACAACAGTTATTTAAAAGTTATAAATGTCAAGCAAATGTTTTGTAAATGTTTGTGCTCCGTTATGATGAGCCATAGAGGCCCGAAACATGTAACAGCTGGTGTGTTGTAATATACTTACTTACTTACTCTATGGTGCAGAGTCCTTCTTGAGCAGCTAACTGGTCTGCAGCTAGTCAAGAAATTCCCCACATTTCACGGAACCCGAAGGTTCATTACCGCACTCACAAGTGTCCGCCACCTGTCTCTATGCTGGTGTGTTGCAATATTGTGACTGTAATAAAACTGTGTGCATTTTCGATTCGAACTGCAATAACCAAGTTACAGGCTGCGTGAAAAATTCCTGATGTTAACTGAATTAAAGTAGCCTAAAACTCGACGTGTGGAGTGGAGATGAAGCGCTTCAGTAAAATGTGCTAATAAAATGGATTAGACAATGTTTTTTTTCGGTGTCATTAACACACCATAATTAGGTATTCTAATACACTGTCTTCTTTGCGTCAGAGAATATAGGACAGAATTAATTTTTTTGTACGTATTCAGAACAGCACAAAAATGTATCCACACGCATCGCGAAAAAAGTATCCGAAACGATATTTCAAAACGCACTGTGGATGTGTTTCATTTTTATGCAATGGTTGCTGAAGTGATAGATAGTAAGATATGAGTTCCCCTAAAGAATCTGATTTGGTTCCATTTCATTTATAACAAAATGCATTACGTTTAACTTCGACAAGTTTGAAATTCGCCACTGCACTTTTTGAAGTTTTACTGTTCTGTTCACTTGTGCCGCCAACTATTTCAAACGGAATCCCTGAAGAAGTGGATTTTTATAGACTCTTTCTATTTTTACTATTTACAGGTGGTATATAAAAAGGTTTAGTGCCGCATAATATGCCCATTTGCTCTTTCATAAATTAAAGTTTCTCCTTTTTCGTGCCAGAAGCCTTTAAGTGTACAGTCCGCTACATAAATATAACACTACATACAAGATAATAATGTACGTAATAAAACAGATTCGGCTTACTTTTTACTACTTACGCTTTATCCCAATAACAAGGCCTATATGTATGTGTACATATGTGTACATGTGTGTGTGTGTTTGTGTGTGTGTGTGTGTTTGTGTGTGTGTGTGTTTGTGTGTGTGTGTTTGTGTGTGTGTGTGTTTGTGTGTGTGTGTGTGTGTGTTTGTG
>Ga0123352_10006513_pt1 | contig 17873 bp, 14 predicted proteins | sample TergutLab28metaG_FD_89700 | JGI IMG/M metagenome (GOLD analysis project Ga0123352, IMG submission 89700) | Labiotermes labralis P1 segment gut microbial communities from Petit-Saut dam, French Guiana - Lab288 P1 | ecosystem: Host-associated > Arthropoda: Insects > Digestive system > Gut ... | reverse complement strand
GGCCGAAACATGTAGTTGTTTTCCATCACATTCATTAAATACACCTCAGTGATTAAGTTGTGTTTGACTACATACCTTCTCCTAGTTTCACACACACAACGGGGATGACACACTTCCTAGATTAAAGAACATTTTTTGATAGGAACAGACACTATGCAGACAAAAACAGTACTCTGATAAGGAACATATGCCTTATATGGTGTGAATGTTCTGTTTATGGAACATACACATGGTAAAACAGACTTACAGATACAGTATTGAAGAATACAAACCATACTGTACTCCCCATTTTCATCACAACAAAACAATCAGCATAGAAAACTGAATATTGTCATAGCATGGGTTGCGGTGTTTTTCAGATTTCTAATGAAGTGAACTGTGTTCTTCTCTGAGACTTTGAGCATGGCGTGTCACATTTTATTTGATTCATGGCCATTGTTTGTTGTGTCATGCTAAAAAGGAATGAAACACTACATTTCAGGGACATTACTGGCTCCTGTCCTAAGGTCAAAAATAAGGTCAAGACCTATCCAGTTGGATTCAATAGTCAAAGTTACTCTGACCACTGGGCCTGTAGGTACAGAATAGCTGTGCCTAATAGGTCCAGCTGACAGGGTCTTTCAGTCCCTACCTGAGGATGGGAACCAATTCTATCCCTGAAATACGGTATTTTTATTGTTTCAAACAAAAAAAATGAACAAATTCCAAGACCTAAATTATTCCAAAAAATCTGTCTGTCCATACGCACACACTGTCACCCAGTGAGAATGCAAATGGTAATGTAATCCCTGACCAGAATGTTCACTGAAACTAAATCATCATCACAAAGGGTGCTTTTCTGTGTTATTCAAACCAACACCCTCCCTTGCACATCTGATCTTAGTTCTGTATTAGCCTGAATGATGGGTATGGCCGAGGGTCATATCAGGTGGTGTAGAGTTGGGACGGTCTGGTTGGTAGCACTGAGTACTCGGTTGTCTTTGCTACCTGGTGTTCAAGGTGCTGCCATCCCTTTTTTTTTTGACCTCATGGCAGGTAAGAGTAGTCAAGCCTGAGTTTCGTCAGTAATGGCTCTTACAGTCTGTCCAAGTCAAGAATCATGATTTGTTGGAGATCTCTAAGCCATGAGCTTTATGCTACACATGTAGTGAGCAAAAAGTCCCTGTGCATGCAAAGTCCAGCACATAAAACACTTTGGGTGGCATACATGACCATGTTACATGTCTGTAAGGGGTCGTTTCCAACGCTTACTGTAAGTAATGTACATGCACTGTTACATTGTAATCTGTATGCTACTTCCAACAGGTGCAGCGGGACGTTTCATTCATCCTATACAGTATATTATATATTATGGGGAACAGACGTAGCCTGTGTTTTACACATTTTTGCTTTAATGCCCCTTGCCAACATACACAACTTCTTTAATTATAACCTCTCATTTTCAGTTTAATGCCCTTGACTGGCTGCACTCTATTACACAAACCCCTACTTATTCCATTATTTTGTATGGGAATATCATTTTTTATTTATACCCACTTTTTCAGGAACACAATGAGGACATAAAACATGGACTTGGTGTACATATACATACACACACTGGTATGTGAATGAATGCTTTTGCACCATCTTTGAAAAGTATAAACACTTTATTTCAGTATTCACTGTTAGCGAGTATCGGAGAAAGTTTGTGGAGCAGTATGACAGTCACGATCTGTTTAGGGCAGACAATCATGAGGCTATGGAAATACGTAAGAAGAGCTCAGTTGCTGCTATGGAAGATGCAGCACAGTGGCTTAAGGAAGAGGGAAACATTGCAGTAAGTAATATTATGCTTAAAATTTAAAAGTTATTCAGATCTCTTTACATTTAGTAAACTTCATACGAAGTTCTTCCAGAAATAGTAAACGAAACTTTAAAATTGTCATATAATTATGGGGTTCTTCTACATTTTGGTGACTGTAGAGTTTCAAAACTGTGATAATAAAACTGTTATTGTAGTTTCTTCAGTAAAGGACGTATGTCACTGTTTAGGTAAGAAATTAATGAGCTTTTATGTAGCTGGCTGCATCTTATTATTTCAGGTTTTGGATGGTACAAATGCAACCAGAGCTCAAAGAGAAAATGTTCATGACTACTGCACGACAGTTGGATGTAAGCTTCTGTTTATTGAAAGGATGTGTGATGATGAGGACATACTGTCTAGAAATATCAAGGTGAGCCTGTCACACGCTGACCTCATTTTCCATGAATTAATTATACATCTAATGTAATTGTGCTGCCTTGATAACTTTTTTTAGTTTAAAACTTGTTAGCATCTGTGTAAAGAAATTCTTCCTGAAGATTTGAAGAAGAGATTTACTGTTGTTGACTTTGAACCCTTTTGAAGCAAACTCATGTCACTGTCATAAGGAATTGTGGTGTGTTTACATGATTTCATTTATGAGGCTCGGGGTTTCATATTAATATCTTCTGGGTTGTGACACAGTATGGTCTGGTAGATGTGAGGCAGATACCAAAGTTTCAGACAAACATACAAACCTCACTACAGCATTGGGTCATAACTCATAAGAGAATATTATGACATTTCAAAATTCTCAAATAACCATCTCCCACTTCAATGTACATGGTTATTTTATGTATGTATATACGTATGTTGCAGGAGGTCCTACAGAACAGCCCTGACTACAGGGACATGGCTGAAGAAAAGGCATTGGACGATTTTCACCACAAGATCCAGCATTACCTTGAACAATATGAGCCCATAAACCCTAAACAAGAAGTTAATCTCCACTACATCAAGATCATGAATGAAGGTACACATTCTAATGTAGGACTGTGTATTGTTTTGCTAGGTAATTAAGAAAATTGAGAATCAGTAACAGAATGGGATGATATTTCTTGTCATATTCATTGTAGGTGAAAGTATATCAGTTCGTCGCGTGACAGGACAACTTGAGTGTCGTATCTTGGCTTTCCTTTCAAACTTCAAGCCTGCGTCGAAAACATTATATTTCTCTCGGGTAAGTATTTCATTCTTCATAGGTGTTTCTTGTTTAATTAATTTTAACTTTATATTAATGCCACCAGTCACTTGGCATTGTGAAGATGAGAGAGATATTACCTATACTATTTGTTATCACAGTAGCCTGTCATGCATTGTATGGCCATCAACACTGACTGAACACCCACTGAACTGGGTAGTGTTAGCCCATGTACTGCCCTGCATGGGCAGTGTATCTTGTGCATGTGTGGGTGCATATGCATGTAGGGGCACTTCAGCATCTTTGGCTGTTTGGCCATTTAAAATTAATGTGCATAATTACAACCTAGTGCAAGTTACATGAATACAAAATGATCAGTTATTAGAGTGCTGATTTTTTTGTAGTTTGTACAGACCACCTGCATGCGGATGCCAAACTGTATAGGCTCTTGTCATCAGTGCTGTCTGCCAGTACAGATAAAATCACAATGTGGATGTTTTTGTTGTTTTAAGGAAACAAAAAACCAACCCAAGTCTGATGCCCTAACCAATGCCAGAATGTTGGACATGCTGCAGTGATTGTTGCTTAGCATGTCTTCCAAGATGTCCTGTAGATGAACCTATATCATTCTTTGTCATAAACGTGACACCTCACCCAAAGTATGGGACTTAGCAAGTAATTGCCCATGCAGTCATGACCTCTGAACTTCTGATGGAGCTAGAGAGGGCAGACTGTTTCACAACTCACAGTGTGTTACCCCTGCTTAGAAGTGCATTCTCCTGCCATGCATGGAAAACAGCATGAATATTGCTGCCTAGAGCTTACCATGCCTTGAAGTTGCATGTAACGGGGTTCCTCGACAGCCACATTAGCAGTGGCATTGCCCAGCAGGTCTACATGTCCAAGTTCACAGAACAGCCAGCCATATTCCTTGCCTTATGGAGGTGTAACACCTGACACAATGTGTGTGTGTTCAGATTCTTGTAGCCATGCTTTTGGGGGGGGGGACCAGCTACATTCTTGCATTTGACATTAATGGTAGAACTGGTACAGTAGTGAGTTGCTGTAAAGTAGATGTAACTGGACAGTACAACCGAAAAAGGTAAAAGTATGAAATAAATAGCATTTTGTGGAAAATACAGCAGTGATTATGCAGCATGTCTTAAATGTATTAAATTGCCCTTTCGACTAAATATGTAAAATTAATTTTTAGGGTGTTTTTAATGCATATTTGCATACATGTAAGCAGGTCTTAGACAAGGAATTTTCCTCTTTGCTCCTGTATGATAAAGGCAGCCAATGAGATGACGACCACGCACATTCATCTAATTGCTGTGGTTGAGAATGCATGGAGCAGAACTTCCATACTCTTGTGTACATACAGTATGGTAGCTAGGCAAGGGAGATATCTGTGACAGGGAAGTACTTAACAAAAATTAATTAACATACTATGTTTGGGTAATGAGATTCCATATATACAACTATCACTATGAAACAGTTTGTGTAAACTTTTTCTCAACTGTAAACTGATCAGTCCATGTATAATCCTCACTAATTTTGGGGGTAATTTGTAGTAGAACCACACATATAGATATGCTGCTACTGTTATATCTGTACATTTGTATGGTGCCAGAGTGTGGAATGGTTTGAATGATGTAAATATTTCTATATTGTTTATGTAGCATGGAGAGAGTGAAAACAACGTGTTGGGACGAATTGGTGGTGATGCAAATCTTTCACCACGTGGGAGAAAATATGCACAGTCCTTGGCTCGGCACATGAATGAGGTCAAGATTGAAGGGCTGAAGGTGTGGACCAGCGATCTGCGTCGCACCAAACAGACGGCGGAAGGCATCAATGCTCCTGCAGAACACATGGCATCCCTTAATGAACTGCATGCTGTAAGTAAATGCAAGCAACCACAACTCTGCATTCTTGTCTTCATTAACCCTTTGGCTCTGAACATCACTAAAGGGCAGTGCACAATGTGATGATATGAACACTATGTCAATGATTGGCAACAAACAATTTTGTCCTCTTGCACAACCCTCGTTTAAATTCTGGTCTTCTGCAGATCACAGCAGTAATGGGTTAAGCATTCCAGTTGATTCCTGTTGCATGTACATCTGCTGTTTTTGATCGTCCATTTTTAAGTTATGTGCAAACTAGACATGACTAATTTTATGTTTATGGCTCCATGCATTGCTGATCTATATTAATAATTGTCCAACAAGATGTAACACAAAGCAGTCTATTTATTATTCTGCAAGTTCACTCTACATGTTTCGGGTGTCAACCACACACATCATCAGGAGTACACAAAACTGTAACTACAGCCTCTGGTACTGTGCAGCTACCTCCCTCCAACATGGCCAAGCTAGCTTGGCCACATTGGAGGGGGGTAGCTGCACAAAAAATATGACCAGTACCGGAGGCTGTAGTTACATTTTTGTGTACTCCTGATGATGGGTGCAGTTGACACCCGAAACATGTAGAGTGAACTTGCAGAATAATAAATAGACTGCTTTGTGTTACATCTTGTTGGACAATTATTAATATAGAGATGACTAATATATATGTAGTGTCTGTATAGGATTTCTTCATGCTTAAACCATAAAAGTAACCATCAGATATGGTTTACATGACCAGAAAGCTGTAATATGCAATATGCCTGTCCATATGCTATCTGTTGCTTCTTACTGTATTTCATTTAAATTTCAATTGACATATATTTTAATACTATCATGATTATAATAAGTATATTGTAATATCCTTACCATATTCTGAGAGATAAGGATTCATACTTTAATTTGAATATAAATATTCCTGTAGAAGCATATAAAAAATTTATTGAAAAAAAAAACAATGAAATTTACAGAAAAAGTCTGTGCAAAACAAATTTCCTATACTTACAAATAGTTTCACTCTGTGTGATACAATTTGAAGCACTCTGGCATGCAGAGTGGCACTTTACAATCAGGACACCAACACACAGTCTTTTTTCTTTCTCTTTTTTTAGTAGAATTCTTAGATTTCTCTGAACAAATTTTATAAACTCTCATAGGACGTGTCTTCTTGCCAGTAGGGGGTATTCTATCAGCAAAGTGCCTTCCCAAAGGTCTGTTGCTTGATGCTACTTGTGAAACATCATTTTGGGCAAGTGTTGCACCTTCCTCAGCAAATCCCTCTCCAACCTTCTGCAGGAAGAAAGCTAAATGACAGTTATTTCTCTGATTTTCATTCCCGGTCTCACGGTAGAGTATATACGCATTTACAATTGCCGTGACAAACATGATAGAAAAAGTTTCTTCTACCACTTTGTTTTCTCTTCAATGGGTAATAGGAAATCATTTGTTCATTCCTCTCAACACCAGTTTTGTTGAGGTTATAGTCTAGAATGGCATCTGGCTTTGATTTGGTTTTTACTCCATCCTTACACTGAACTTCAACATTGGTTGTGGTCATTTTATGTGCTGTTGATAAACACAGAACATCTCTAGTATCCTTCCATTTCAAACACGGCAAATGCTCTCTTCTCATGAACACACACCCATCTCTTTTCATTTTTTTTTTATACAACATTTTGTCTTGACAGTTCTTTTTAATTTGGAATGCATGTACCTACAGCTTTGGTCTTTCTTGCCCACACTAAACCAAAAACATCTAGTGTACTGTAAAATCTGTCCATGAAAATTGTATGCCCCTTACCAAGATAACCAAAAAGTAATCTTTGAAACAGTCCAATGATTGAGTTGTCCTGTTGACCTTTACTAGTATACACTTCAGTGCGCAAAACATATCGCGTCTTAGAGTCACGCACTGTAGACAGCTTGATGCCATACTTGTCAGATTGGTTCTTTAGGTAAACACGGAAGGTTACTCTTCCCCGATATCCAAATACACTTTCATCAATGGTAAGATTCTCATTTGGGGAAAATGATGTGGGCAAATGTCAGCAGGTGATCCAAAAAGGATTTGATTTTGTGCATAGGGTCATGGCCAGGTTTATTTCTGGGAATGTACACTGCATTGTCGACATGAAAATTTGACGGTATCACAGTGAACTGATTTCTTGACATTACTGATCCTGAAAAATGAGTGGAAATGAAGTTACATGTTCACCAGTAAACTCTGAATTTGGGCTTCTTCACCAGGCACATGTGGATTACAGCAAAAAAAAAATTACATTTCATGCGGCCTCACTCCAGTGCAAATTTGCCATATGCTGTGAGGCTTTAGCTTATTGGCTGTCCTCAGTTTGTCTGCCATTGACTTAGCATGCCTGTTTGTTTCTGTTTTGATATGTTTTATCACAAATTCTGGGAAGAAAAAAATAGAAAAAAATATATAGTATGGAGCTCTCATCCACTGCTGCACTTGAACCACTTTGCTTAGAAAACTGAGGCAGAGAAGGTTGCTGATCTTAAGAATGACCATCCTAATGCAGAATAGGCAGTTCCATTCCGGGAGTTACGTTCCCTCTTGCTTGATGGGCCTGAGGACAGTGACCTAGAAGTACTAGGTTGGGCAGGATCTGTTTCTGATGAGACCAGCTTACATAGTGGTGTGTCAATTTCTGTAAAAATGTAGTAATAATTAGTTGCTCAGTACAATATAACATTCCTGTAACAATATTATTGCTACAATAATTGGATCTTGCAATTAGAATAAATGTTTTGAAATTCATTCCAATACAATGTAATCACATACGTGAATCGGGATCTGACTCAGATGGGCTATATTCCGTTTCCAATACACCTCCTTCTGAACCAGAATCATCCACAGGTTCATTCAGAACTTTTACAATATGCACATCATCGAGAAAACAGGACATATTTCTTATTGAAAACTCTAAGTTCAAGATGAACAACACACCTACAGCACAAACTGCAGGCCACAATGTGACTAAATAGACAATTGTGCTGGGGCCTTTTTTTTTTTTAAATAGTGCAACAAAATGTCCCCAGATGGCAGCACCAAATAGAGGTCTGTTCAGTGAAAGCTTCCATGCAACCCAAACCTGAGTTGAAGTCATACGTTATAGTACATACACTAATACAGGTTGTTCAACTTAAAAGTGGACCATTAACTAAGCCGTGAATATATCACATCAGATGTTATTTATAATGGTTCTGCTGGTATGACATTATACTGCTACATATGCAGGAGTTGGCAAGACTGTTGCAGGAGAGGGGAGAACCGGTCTTGGCCATCTGTATCAGTTGACATTGTGAGTGCTGGTGTTTGAACAACGCCATTTTTTACGCTTTCATAATGCACTTAACAGTGGAAGAATGTGTATTTATTTTGGAAAGTTATTTAAAAACGATGTCTTACGTCCACTGTAGACAAAGTTTTTTTGAAAAATTAAGAAGGCAAGCGCCAGTGAAAAGTGCTATTGCGAAAATGATTAAAAATGAAGGAATGCTAAGAAAAGTTGCGAGGAACATGGTAAAACGTGTCGATAAGTGCACTGAAATGAATGGACATCATTTCCAACACTTACTGTAAATTCAGGTTAGTTGTGTAATATAACATGTTGTAAATCTTAGTAAATAAATTACTTATATTAAAATACAGTCCACTTTTAAGTTGAACACTCTGCATATAGGCACGAGGTGCACTTGGGTGTGGGCCACACAGCAAGTTGGAAGAGACCGAGCTTCACTCAGGAATGGGCTTCAAAGTGTTAAGCAGTGGGCAGGTTTCCCTTTACCTGTATAAAAATTCATAAACATATTTGTATAAAGAACATTAGCAGACTGAAAAATGTTACTAATGAGGCCTACGGGCAATCAAACTTTGTTACAGTGAAAGGTATGAAAAATTTAACTTCAGTACTTACCAAGTTGGAGAACACAATGCCGTACTATTGACTATACAGAACATAAGAAGTGAGTTGTTTTACTGCGTTAGTACAAAGCCAAATTACATTAAAAAAATGTGGAAGTTGCAATTTACACCCACAAGTAAATGATTCTGAACATCAACTATTGAATGGCAGCAAAATTGGGAGTGCTATATGCATTCAAAACGAATTTTCTTCATGCAGAATGTCCTTTCATGGAAAGAATTTTTTTTTTTCAGTTTTCTCCATTCCTTAACTGTTTAAATTCATCCTAAAATCCATGTTTTTTCCCTTTCTTTATACCACTCTTTGTGCTAAACTTTTAGGTCTGCAGAAACAAACTACAACAGAATACCAGCCATAACAACAGCCATGCAAAGGTGAATGTATGTGTGTGGATGCATACACACACACATGCATACGCATACATATAAATATATAGACATACATATACAAGAATGACCACGAATATATTGTATTGTATATCTCCTCGTTAGTATCATGTATTCTCCTGACAGTCTGTAACATTACAGCAATGTGTTCTGACAGTAGATCATCATTATGGTGATCTTGCTTTCAAAGTGTAATTTAAAAAAAAACAACCACATTAAAATTCTAGGTGCCACCCTACAAAATTTGTCACCCGGGTGACTTTGCGCCTGGGATTTGTATATGCCCGACGTCATATGAATTAAATCTTATGCAGGCACATACAGACGGTAGATTTTGACCCAACACTCGTTAGATTGCCTGCACATTAATAAAGGACAGGCAGTTGAATAATAATGTGGGGTTCACAATAATGCATAGAGTGTAAGAATCTTGAAATGCCCATACTTTTGCAGGCTTTTCATTACTGAAAGAGGTTTTTGAACCCAGGGAAGTGTCATCTTCATAAGGATGAATTCCAGAATTTTAAATGCTGCATGATGTCAGTAAAAAGTTTTACAGACTGACAGTTGCATTACATGTCATTTGTACATTGAAAGCATTTAGTTTTGTCCTTGAATAAAAAAAAAGTAACTTGAGATTATTCTGGGACAGAATATCTCCCAAGTTGTTAACAGAGAATCTTAATAGAATGTTCATTACATTCATAGTAAAATTGTTTCTTTCATAAATTTATTTGCAGCACTCCTGCCAACCCCAGTGGAACCTCATATTTCTAAAGAACAGTATGGTTGGGAATCATGCTGTAAGCTACCCAGTCCACTATTAATCCCACTTGCTTTTACACATTTAATGCTATCAATTGAAAATAAATGTTGTATGCAGGGTGTCTGTGAAGGTCTGACTTATGAGGAAATGCAAGACAAGTTTCCTCAAGAATTTGCTTGGCGAGACCAAGATAAGCTTCGTTACCGATATCCATGGGGCGAATCGTACGTTGACATCATGGCACGATTAGACCCTGTGCTTCTGGAGCTGGAACATGATGATAATGTGCTTGTTGTAAGTCACCAAGCTGTCTTGCGCTGCATCCTGGGCTACTTTCTGAATAAGAAACCTGGTAAGCATCATCAGTACTCAGCCTCTATAAAAAAAAAAGAAAGCAGTTTTGTGCACTTGTTACAAATTGTCATGTTGCTGATGTGAAGCACTCTATCCTTTGCAGAGGAACTGCCTTACATCAACGTTCCTCTGCACACTCTCATCAAGATAACAACAGATGGCTATAACTGCCACATGGAATGTATCAAATTGAATGTGGAGTGTGTGGACACATACAGGAAGCAGCCCAAGGTATACATCTCTAATAGAACTGCAGGGAATTTAGCTAGAGAATTCATGCTTTATGCAAAAGTGTACAGTAGACACATGTTGTGATACTGAGAATAGGTTACGCCCACTGTAATTGTCAGCCAAGAACATGCAAAGTAATCAGCAGCCAGGTAAATCCCAGGTCTTTTGCAGAGTAGAATGGGGACTCATTTCTGGGTCCAGAGGGTTAATAGCATGAAACAATTACGTAAAATTATGTAAGTAACCTTCTTTGCAAACAAAGAAGAAAGTAACAAGGGATGGGAAAAACTGCATAAATGGTGCCCTTCAACTAATATTAGGGTGGCCAATTCAGGGATGATGAGATGGGTAGGACGTGTAGCATCCGTATGGGTGATAAAAAATTTAAAATGTCATTCATTAAACATGAAGGGAAGATGTAGGCATACAGGAAAGGATGGCAGTAAAAATGGATAAAAGAAGGTATACGATGTAAGGATTAGCATCAGCAAGAACTGGGGTATGTTGCACAACTACACCATTTCAAGGACTTGGTTCCATGGAGTTAGTTCATAACAAAGCAAGTCACGGACCCTGCAGACATACAGTCATGTGCTGCTTAACGATGGTGGTACATTCTGAGAAATGCATTGTTAGGCGGTTTCTTCATTGTGCTAACATCATAGAGTGTACTTACACACACCTAGATAGTACAGTATAGCCTACTACACACCTAGCCTATTGCTCCTAGGCTACACACCTTTACAGCATGTTACTGTAGGCAGTTGGAACACAGTAGTAAGAATTATTATGTTATAATATTATAATCTTATGGGACCACCATTGTATGTGAGGTCCACTGTTGACCAAAATGTAGTTCCGCAGCACATGACTGTACATTGTATCTGTATTCACAATATTCAAATGCGTATAAATGTTTGGATTCCTCCAAGACAAAATATAGCACATTACATTTTTACTGAGGTGGGATGCTAGTGGAAGATCCTTTTTCTGGGGGGGGGGGAATTACAGAGTAAGATTTGATGGTTTACAAATGGCCATTTGTATAAAAACATAAATTACTTGAAACTTGACAATCATTATTTTTAATCTGTTTCTGAATTTTGTTACAGAACTGTTCAGCAGATCGCACAGCAGATGATGCTCTGCTTACTGTGCCATCTCACTTTGACTCTCTTAACTACTGGCAGCTGACAGGTCAGTCACCTCTCATCAAGCAGCATTAGAGATGTTCCATCATTTCACTTCGTCCTGGCAATTTGGCCATGTCAATTTTTTGCATCTTTTTCTTTCCTACTTTCTTCAACATTACAAAGCATGAATGTGAAGCAGCCTTTAGAACTGTGAACATCAGAATAATTTATACGTGCCCCTTGAAATGTCTGCGACTCAAAAATGTGGATTTTTTTAATATCAAAATAGCAATACTGTGACCAGTATTTCCAACATGAGACCCAGTCTACTCTTATTTAACCTTTAAATATGAACTGTTATCTGTTTCTATATGAGGACTCAGTGGGTACCAAGCAAAAGTTGATCTTTGTTCTGAGATCTGCACAAAACTTATAAATGCAATGTGACCATCGTGTTGAACTTTTGAATGTTAAACCTGTCAATACACAAAGTGACCATGTGGCTTTAAAATTATAACCACTCCCAAATGACAACACTGCATGTCATTTTACAAACTTGGAGGCTGTACATGTTCTTGAAATGGGATCATGTGATGCACTTCTTGAGAAAACTACCCCCCTTGTCAAATTTTCCAAACAATTGCAAAAAAAAAAAACCATTAGGTTCATCATGTTGGCCTCTCTGTCTGCACATCCATCCATTTGCATGGAACAACTTGGCCTCCACAGGATGATTTTTGTGAAATTTTATGTTGGCAGCAGTTTTACCAACATATCAGACCACATTCAAGTTTGATGTAATTGGGACAGTAATTATGGGTACTTATTGTGAAAATGTTTGTACATTTAAGTCACTGATTTTGATAATGGGGATGGACTGTGTTCTCTATGAGATATGAGCTGAGGCAGAAGAAACAGATGACGACAACCTGAAAATAACAACTGAGACAGGCTGTGATATTTGTGAGGTTTGAGCTGGAAATTGAAAACAGTTGATAATCTAAATATAACAACTGGGCATGGTAACTGTAACTCAGAGAAGAATGGAGTGACCTATTGCATAGATATGGAGAAAACTTGCAGGGATAGTAACAAAGTGAATGCGTCAGAAGTGTTATTCCCTGAAAACATTTCGTAAGTAGTGTAAATCTACAAGGATTTGTAGAAGTGCAACTTAACTCTTGAATAATCCACTTCCTTTTATGAAGATGAGTGCTACTGATTTCATAATAGCAGTATGTTTCTACTGTCATTAAAATGTGATCAGTGGTATTTCAGTGCAGCTTACTGGCAGACTGAACTGAACTGAGACTGTGGCACAGTATCTGCAGACACAAAACTTAACTTTAAAGTACAAGTACTGAAATGGCTGTCATAAAACTGTTTATTTTTATATACATGGTCCGTGCATCATGAATTGAATTTAATAATTGTCCAACAAGATGCGACTTATTCAGTTTATTACATTTCTGTAGGCAGCTCTACATGTTTCAGGTGTTTGACACCCATCATCAGGAGCTCGTACAACTGTAATTACAGCTTCTGGTATTGACTGACTGGATCTACTACCATCCACTCTCATTGTTGAGTTGGGAATGAGAGTGGATGATAGCAGATACAGTTAATCAATACCAGAAGCTGTAATTACAGTTGTATGAGCTCCTGACGATGGGTGTAAACATCCGAAACAAGTAGAGATACCTACAGAAATGTTATAAACTGAATAAGTCACATTTTGTTCGACAATTATTAAATTCAAACTGTTTATTTTAGTATGCTGAACTAGCTTTTACTATCTCATAACCAATTTCGTACCTTGTACAAATCCATTAGAATTTGCAAAAAACACTTATTTTATCTGAAAATACAGTTTATGCTTCTTCATGTTCAGCTTGTTTCAAGTAACACATTTTACATGTTGTGTACTGATATTTGTACACTTTGCCACAAATTTTATGTAGACATGTATTTTTGTGTTATTTGGAAGATTGTCAGATTTGTTGTCTCTTAAATGTTTTGAACATGTAGTACTTATGGAAGTACAGTGTGTTGTATACACTGTGAATATTTTAAAATATTTTCTGTAGACCTGCATAATCTTCAATATCAATGTTACTTGGATTGTTTGGTTTTATCATAGTACATCTTGCACAATGAACACCCAATACCATTATCTTTAAGAAGAAACATAACTGGCACTTTTTAAAAATATTCTGTAAGTCTCTGACTTAGAATGATGATAACATGTTCCTTGGATGGTGCACTGGAACATATGTATCCACGGGAGTAACAGTGTTGAATCACTGAGGAACGATGAATGTCAGTTTTTCTCATTTGTGGGTAAGTGTAACATTTAGTGTGTAAGTGTCCAACATGCCAAAAATACCGAGTTAATGTAAGTAACTAAAACTGCATGCACATGGGGAGAATATGAAACTTATGTTTAAAGTGCAGTGCAAGAAAAAGAATGCAGACACTCCCCAACTTATGGAGCAAGTTACATTCCAGGAGTCCAGGGCAAGTTGAATTTTGTGCAAGTTGGAATTGTGTGTATGTATGGTCACGTATACCAGTATATGTGGTGTGGCAGAAAAGTAATGAGACTGATTTTCTTTTAACCATGAATTTTATTCTATTTACAAATCAAAGTCATCCCCTTCGAAGTAGTTCCCTTGGGCAGCTACACAGCGATGGAGGCATTGTTTCCATTGTTCGTAGCAGTGCTGGAAGGCTTCTGATGGAATACCTTTTAGCTCGTCAGTTACACTCTTCTGGATATTATCCAAAGTACCAAAATGGCGCCATTTCAAGTGGTTTTTGAGCTGGGGGAATAAAAATAAGTCACAGGGACTGAGATCTGGTGAATAGGGGGGCTGAAGAACCACAGGAATGCTTTTTTCCCCCAAAAATTCATTGATGGAGACTGCCGTGTGACATGGGGTGTTGTCGTGATGCAGCATCCATGTGCGTGCAATGTCTGGTCGCACACGTGCCACCCTTTTCCTGAGTCTTTCAAGGACTTCCCGATAAAAAGTTTGATTGACAGTTTGTCCTGGTGGCACAAATTCCTTGTAGATGATCCCCTGACTGTCAAAAAAACAAATAAGCATCGATTTGATTTTGGATTTGCTCATTCTCACTTACTTGGGACGGGGAGAGTTTGCAGTGTGCCACTCCCGAATTTGGCGTTTTGTCTCGGGGTCGTACTCAAAAATCCATGATTCATCACCTTTGATAACGTGACTGAAGAATTCTGGCTCCCTTTCAAGGTGGTCCAGAAGATCAAGACGCACATCCCTCCGATTGGCCTTCTGCTCAGTCGTTAGGTTCTTTGGAACCATCTTGGCGCACACTTTTCTCATGTCCAAATCCTGTGTTAAAATTTGATGGACAGTAAACCAGTTCAAATTTAACTCACTACTGATCATTCTCAGTGTCAATCAACGATCTGACCTCACTCTTTTCACATTGTCGTCTGTTTTTGAGGTTGAAGGTCTTCCCACACGAGGTTTGTCTTCCACTTGTTCTCGGCCTTCTAAAAAGGACCTGTGCCATCTGAACACTTGTGCCTTGGATAGGGAATGTTCTCCATAAGCCCTTTGTAGCTTTTCATAAGTCACAGTAGTGGATTCGCCAAGCTTTACACAAAATTTGATGGCACAATGTTGCTCAAACTTTTGCCTGTCCATTTTCATAACACACCTCACAAACACAATTTCACTTCAGACGCTCTCAACAATAGCGTAGCAACTGTAGCAAGTTCAAACTTGTACTGAGTCTATGACAAGGGTTAACCTAACTGCCATGCAAAGGGGCAGGCAGTAGCATTGTTGGTTCATGCACAGCATTGCCAGTCTCATTACTTTTCTACAACACCACATATACAACACACTGGAAAATGATTGGCCACAGTATGATCACCCTGCTGCCAGTGTTATCAGCCATCAGTATTCATCCACCACCTTTGCCTTATTGCACTTCATTCCCAATTGGAAGAAACTGTCACATTTCAAAAACGTTATTTCAATTTTTTCTTTTTACTTCTTTAAAATTCTCTAAGTCTGAACTCTCATAACTTGAAATAGTGTTACGTTGGGAAGTGTCTGTGCTGTTATAGGTACCTCAGAATGTGTTGCAAGGCATACATTGTAAAGCAATGTAATGCTGATATAATGACAACATTTAGCACCATGTGAGAGGTTCAGACAGTTTCTCACAGCTGTTACTATAGTAGCAAATGTTTCCCAGATTGCTGTTTAATAAAAAGGCTAGTTAAAGCAGTCTAATTCAAGACTGTATGTAGAGAAAGCAGTAGTACTATAGTCAGTGTGTGTGTAATACATCTGTAAAAGGTGATGAGCTGTCCAGTTACACATATGAAAAATTCATGTTATGGCGGTTGAAGAAACTAGTTTAAACTGTCATTGTAGCCATTTGAAGGTAACTGAATTCCCTATCAGTGTCTCCAGCTCTGAAACATGTTCAGTAGTTATTTATGCTGTTAAACCTGGATGTGTTAAGTAACAGAAAATTGTTCAGTAGATGTACTTCTAATGTACTTGGTTAGTGCTTACAGCATACATAATTTTACATTAATATTAATCAGTAAAGTCACTGCAAACTAAATGCAGGATTAAGTGTTCATGAATTTGCTAGCTAGGCTATAGCATAATAAACAGAAGTACAGACTGTTTGTACCTGTTCTTGTTCAGTGCTTTATAAACATGCAGAAACCTACGCACGTGTAGTTGGTGTACAGCGCACGCTATGTGGTGGAAGGTGAAGTGCCAGTGACACGGTATGTTTGTCGCACAAACTGTGAAACAAGTACTGTGGGGCTGTTTGTAATTTGGAAGAATTTGCTTGGTTGTTTCCCACTTGAGACGTTATTCCTAAGGAAAGTGTTATAATTTGTATTTGATGGTTATTTTATATAATAACAGATATATAGACTGTATAGTTTTTAGAGTATGTACCCAACTGTAATGGTATAGTTATTTGTGTTGTACAGTTTTATATGAAAATATAAGCATGAATGCACACACATATGGTTCATCTGTACAACTACAACCCATCTCCTACCTTCAGATAATGGTTAACCACTGTACTTGTACTGATCGCATGTTAGTAACATGTTTGTACTTGAACAGTACAGTGGATTATTTTTAAACCCTTCTATACTATTTACAATAGGAAATATTTAAGAAAGATGGTGGGGGATGGGGAGGGACTAGAATTTAATACTGACACATTCATTTCTGGTCAGCGTTACATTAATTTGTTGTGCAAAAACATAAATATCAAACACAACAACATAAGCTATATTAGACACCTGAAAAGTTCACACAGAGGAAGCTACATAAACAGTCGCATCGCATAATAAGAATGTTGTACGAGGTCATAATAAACAAATATTTTGAGGGCAAAGATATCAGGAATGAGTGACATCAGTTACATTTATCAATAAATTAAGCAGCAGATTAAATATGGGGAATGCTAGCTGTGGAATACCCAGATGGAAATAAGATGTTACTTTGTGAAAGGTGCATTTTGTGATGTGTAAATAAAACTACATGTAGTTTTATGGAACATCAATGGAATCCTGGCTAGCCTGAACAGGTCAACAGCAATCAAATGAGACACCACATTTCTTTTAATAAACAAATGAATACATATATACATAATGCAGCTGGCATGACATTTCTTCTACCTTATTGACATGCTTCAGCTGCCTGAGCCATACAGCCTAGCTAAAACTGAAGCAATACTTCTGCTCTTGATACAGAAAAGACAGCAATACCATATAATGAATCAGTAAATCAGCTATTGATTGATGTTACTGTAAGCTCGGTAGAACAGAAGTATTACAGTAAAATTCCTTGAATCCGGCACATCAGGAAAGTAGTCCCTGAGACCAGGAGTTCTGCTTTTTACAAGACAAAAGCTCCATCAATGAAATGGGAAGATTTCATGAACATGTTCACAGAGATGTACAGCAGTGTCTGCATACAGGGTGTCCCAGGAGTAAAGGACCTAACTTCAGGAGAGTGTTCCTTAGGTCAAACTATAACGATATAACCCAAAACACCTATATCCAAAGTTCAATGGTTACGGAGATATTGGCCAGAGAAGTCTGAAACTTTGACAGCTATTACTCACTTATTGATT
>Ga0123352_10006512_pt1 | contig 17876 bp, 7 predicted proteins | sample TergutLab28metaG_FD_89700 | JGI IMG/M metagenome (GOLD analysis project Ga0123352, IMG submission 89700) | Labiotermes labralis P1 segment gut microbial communities from Petit-Saut dam, French Guiana - Lab288 P1 | ecosystem: Host-associated > Arthropoda: Insects > Digestive system > Gut ... | reverse complement strand
GCATTACGAGGGATGGATACTTTGCAGATACTCGTCTATTAATTTCGCCGTCTTAGTCGGTCTGTCCAACTGTCAGTTAGTCTATAGCAACTCGGGAACGAATGAACGGGCTTTCTTGAAATTCTGTACGAATCTAACGGTTTTTGAGCCTATTAACGAAACATGGTCTAAAGTGCTGAACTTCTATATATATTTCCTACCGTTTTTATTAATATTGATAAGCGATTGAACCAACATTTTATTATTTTATTCTTTAATGTTAAACTATTTTGTGTACAATTTTGCAGTGGTAACACATGCACGTGTGTGTGTGTGTGTGTGTGTGTGTGTGTGTGTAGAACGTCGAGAAGTTTAAATTCCTTTTTTTTTAAATTCTCAGATATTTATTTAAAAAAAAGGAACTTTGTTATGCTTTTGCATTATGCAAGGTACTGTACAAGGAGTCAAGTAACATGCGAAATCTCTAGTTATCTTGATAACGTATCATCACAAATGTACTTATCAGACTTTTATTTTTCGAACTTCGTCACATTGTAAATTTTCTGTAACAAAGAAACAGCTATATACTTTTAGATTCCACTGTTACTGGGTGCCCATTAAGAATGTAAATGTTAATCATAAGAAAGCTGCACATACGAAATGTAAATGCCCTATTTTGTTATTTTGAAGACAAACTAATCCACGTTTTACGTAAAGACTTCTTTCCAGCTTCAGATTGTTCTACAATGGGAATATTATTGGTTAATGCAATTCACAGGAAAAAATTAGTATTTTATTATTTGAAATAGGCAAAACCCGCGTGGGGAGAATTTAGAGTTATTTTAATGTTAATCCTGAAGGAACATGTCAAACAGTAAAATTTAGTGGGTTAAGAAGTTCTAGTGTGCTTCAGGTTTGGAAATTACTTGTGACGTCAGGTTTATGACATTGATGACAGAGAATTAAAACAGTTTTGTTTTAGTATTAATATTATGTTCGAAAAAGTCCGTCTGTTTTTTTCCAAATACACTGGGCAAGCAGACACATTCTTAGGAGGCAACGGTCATGTACACTTACATTTTCTTACGAAAACTCAAAATAAAAAAATACGGAGGCCTTTTAAGACCATTGACAGATTAACAGGTGTTTGCTACCTTAGTTTTGTGGCAAACCAGAGTTATTCCTTTACAAGCGTAAAGCACAGTGGTGATTATTTTTACTGCCAGGTTTTGGCATTGAATTTGTTATGATATTTCCACGTAGTGCACTTACGGGCGTATTTCGTGTAATTTTTACAATAAAGAAACTTTCTGTGTACAGTTGCATTTGCCGATTTGTCATTTTAGTGTTGACACCATCGTTTCCTGTTAACCAAGACCTCGATGTTATTAGATACCTGTAGAAGTTAGATATTATTATTCTTCAAAGGGCTAAGTTCCTGTCCTTCAGCGGGTTCTATTTTCACGTATGTCCAGTCAGATTGTCTTGGCAGCAGCGTACAACATACAGAAAAGTCGTGAACTGTTATTATTCCCTTTGCATATTGTCTACAGTCGCAATAATTCGGGCCCCTGCAAGCATATCATAAACCGCTATCCTGCCTTCCTTCCGCTATAGGCTTAGTGTAGATCTTGATTGCTCCCAAAGGCGCAGTAAGCCTGCAGCGTACTCCTTACTCTTTGTTTTACGACTCTCGACCATACATGTGTACGGGGACTTAACGAGATTCAGCAATATGGCTATTACGTGAAAAAGAGAGCTGAATGTATTAAAATGATGTCCATGAGATAATTATCGCGTTACGTGACTGTCCCTCAGATAAAGTGGTGCATGATGAAGGAAACATAAAGCAAAACACTTTTTTATTCTTAATTTTTCACTATTTAAAGAACCGGTTCCCTCTGAAGATACACTTCAGATACCATGAAGGTAAATTTAAAACTTCGAACAATTTCGTATGTTTTGCTGAATGACCCTGAATGTAAATATGTTGTAATAATTACGTCGCCACCTTTCAGCCTATAAAAGTGATATTTCCTTCAATTTGCAGATAAGGTGGCGCAACTTAAATAAGTAAAAACTTCCTAAAACTGTTGTTTGAAATTTTGTACTGTGCAAGCCACCGTAATTATACCTAGACATAACTGTGCACAGCTGTTACATGTGTGTTTGTGCATGAATGACATAATTTAGAGTCCTCATTCCTGAAAGTTGAGACACAAGGACTCTAAATTTCTTGACAAATATCTGTGATAAGGAGAGCAAATAACTTCACTAAGTTAAAAGTAACTTTGGCGTAGAGATAAAGAAGTATAAGTATAAAACAGTCTTTCGAATTTTTACCTATTATTATGTGGATGGTTAATGTATAATTGGAAAAGGAAAATTTTACCTTCCTTCCATATTTTAAAATGCTGTGTAAATGAATTTGCCTATTGTTATCGTACATAGTGCCGGTGATGAAAGACTTAATGTGTGTGGAATATTGGTGGAATGATAGTGACTGGGGAAGGGAATCGCAATGGGAGAGAAAACTATCCCGCTGCTAATTTTCCAACACAGATCTGCATAAATTGGTCTGGGATCAAACTAAAACTTTCGGGGATAGAAGCCGATGACTAAATACCTGAGCCGTGGTTGGAGACTCTCTTTCCTGTCGTGAAAAAAGCAGAGAAAAATAACCCTGATGCTTTGCTGTTATTCTCTCTATCTTACCGTTTACTTTTCGTGAAAAATAGGAACCTTTGTCAAGTATGAGTTCCGCATTGGAAACTAAGAAACTTTTATGATATTGTTCTGTGTGAAGTTCTGTAATACGTAATATTTTAATTTTCTGTTATTTCAATCAAGTTTGATGTCATTTAGGCCCAAAATCTTATTCAACATTTTGTCCTCAAGCACTGCCAATTTAAGTTACTGCATTTTGATAATTACATAAATCTGTCTGAAAATAGACCGGCCATGAAACACATACGGAGAAAGAGAAATACAGATGTTTGCAAGATTCAAGGAAAACATCATTTAAATTATATGGCTGGGATAATAATTTTAGGTATATATATTGTTGTAATTATATTTATTTATGTAAAATGTAAAACTGTGCCTCGCACAGACCGTTAATGTCTCAGTAGATTTTTTTACACTATTTGCCAGTGTCGTGGTTTTGCTTTTGCTTCAAATAAAAGTAACATCAGATAAGACAATGATGTTTCTGGCTAGCGTGTAAAAATGGTAAGACCATCTGCAATTCAGTCTCAGTATGAAACGATGCTTGGCTGTAATATGGAGAAAATTAAGTGTCCGTAGGCGATAACAGAACCGTGCAAGTCAGTCTCGGCTTCAATCTGTCGTAGTGGTACACTATGTTACACTATGTTACACTCCAACTTCATGTTACAATACGGAATTATTTCAGCTTACGTGAGCATATTTTCCTTTAATTGATTCTATACATGTAAGGTGTGAGCTACAGTGAAATGAAACTGTGATTTAACGGTGAAACTACAGACTTAGTCTCTATTTCGGAAGCACGTGTTTCGAGTATCGATTCGATTTGTAACTGTTCTAAGAACGGGTGTTATAATTTTATTCTGCAGGTTCTACACACAAAGGCAGGAGAGTATTTTAAAATTACATTTTATAACCATAATAAGCGGGTCGGGATAGCGCAGTCTGTATAGCGACTCGCTACGGGCCGGACGGTCCGGGGATCGAATCCCGATGGGGGCGAGATTTTCCGCAACCGTCCAGACCGGCCCTGGGGCCCACCCAGCCTCCTGTACAAGGGGTACAGGGTATTTATCGGGGTCAAGTGGCCGGAGCGTGGCGTTGACCACTCACCCCCATCTAGCGCCGAGGCTAAAGAAAGAGTAAAGCCATACGTCTGTGCCCCCTCTGGGCCTTCGTTGCCTGTTCTAGGCTGAGCATTTTAACGTAATAAGTAGTTAGTCTTTTTTTCCTTTACGTAACTCATGAAGGTGAGAGTCTGCTATTAACAATACTTGAAATTTTTAATAACTGCCCCATATATTCCGCTCTTTTTATGCTCATTTTTATTCCTAAATTAGATTTTTTCCGGGAATTTCAGTTTATGTTAATTTCTGGAATTCAGTTTCCACACTCAGCCTAAAGCTGAAAACATTATTTAATAAGTTATAATGGACACAAACAGAAAGTGTCCGATCGCCTATTCTTGAAGGCTTCAACCAAGACGCATGTGATTCCAACCGTAAGTCATGAAATTTACGCGCATGGTTTTGTGAGAATCTTGTTAAAGCACAACACATATGCACGCATAACAGCACAAAGTTCTTAGAACCAGGTCTGTTCTTCCTAGACAACACAAGGTGAAGCAGTCTTCGGAACACTCACATCCGCGCGAGTGGCTACAGTGTGGAATGAAGCTTGTTCAGTCGGTGCGGTAAGGCTACAAACGGGAAAGAACGTACCAATCTCCCTACCTGATGTGCGGAAGTCTATACCAGTTGACAATTATTTAGCTCATCCTGAAATATCCTGTTATGGAATCGGAATGTGGGCATATGCACCAAAAACACGTGCCGCTAAACCTATCACAAATCAGCTCCACATAGTCTAAACGAAAACGATATAGTTTTTAAGAACAAGCTGGAGGTTGTTTCCCAGTAACTTCTGAAACAGTCCCTTTTCTTAAATTTTATCACTGATTTTCGCCGTAGATGGACTTAGTCGAACCAGCATTATCCGACTTCATGACGAAATTCACGAAATCTATTTAGTACGTGGGATAAAATATTAGTGTGCTTGAAAATGGCAAAGAGGTGGCAAAAATTTGGATTTTATTGCTTAAATTTTCATAGCAGCACTTAGAGGTTATACTGATCTGAATGTACATTCAGACTGAGGACACTTCGAGATTTAATATTTTAATTGAGTGATTGTTTATTCCGCTTGTTGCTTAACAACAATTCTTGCTTGAGAGTTTCTTCATGTTTAAGTACATGGAGAATTATTGTACATGTTTGTTGCTAGGAATCTTATCCTTCTTTTTCGAAAATCTCTTTAATGTAAATTCTCATCGCTAGTTCTTATCCTTAGCCAGAAGACTCAGTTTATCTAAGGGTAAATTTTTGTGCCCTTCCAGCTGACCCATGAATTCATTCTTTCCGATTAAAACGTTCTATGCCTTCCCGTGTCACATGCCTTTTAATTTTTATTCTCATTGTTCATTTCATTAACACTGAGTGAGGGAAGCGAATTATGAATCGTTAGCGTTGTTCTCACCATTCTATTCTCGTTTGATTCCAAGTATCCTCCTCCAGCTGCGTTCTCAAAAGCCTAATCCTTAGTGTAGATCGTCAAATTTCATTTTCATACATAATAAGAAGTAATATTTACGTAGTTAAATCGAAGATGTAAACACAATTTTTTTTTTATAGATTTTGCATTGATTCTTAACAAGCTTAGCACGAATTCATTAAAATCTTCTTGTTTTCGTGAGTTTAATTTTGATTGATTTTCGTCGTCCCAAATTACACTATAAATATTTATTTTGAAATTCCAAAACTTTTGAACATTCAAAAACCCTTCTTGGTGCCTCACAGGCATAAGGATGTTATATTTTTTATAATCCACGAAAAAATAATTGTTTAGCAGACTGAAGAGGTTTGTCTGTGTGGCAGCGCACTGCAGCGTGATGTCGAAGGGTCGCGGAATCTTAAATACAGGGTGGGGCATAAAGATCTCCGACTTTTCGAAAAGGTATAAAATAAGAAAGAAGCCATCTAGAAAAAAATTGAATATATTTCTGAAAAGTACATTAAAAACAGTTTTTTAATGGGTTTTAAAAATCGGATCAGACACAAGGCAGCCGACGTTGGCAACACATTGCTGAAGACGTTCCCGGAAGCGCTTCATAACTGTCCGGGTTAGCTCAGGCGGAATGGAGTCGATTTCCTATTGGATCCTTTCCTTCAAATCCTCAAGAGATCGAGGACGATATTTGAAAAAATTTTCCTTTAGGTATCCCCAAAGGAAAATGCCACACGAGCTTAAATCTGGTGACCGTGCCGGCCATTCCACGTCTCTCCTTAAAGAGATCAACAACAACAACAAAGCCCCGTTGTTCACCTGTCCAAACCATTATGGGTACTGACAACGGTAGAGGCTAACCAACCGCATGGCACTACCCCACCTCTCTACCACCACTACAGCCCTCACAGTGCCCCTTCGAAAAGTGCGAGATCTTTATGCCCCACCCTGTACAAACTTCTTTACACATATGAAAAATGCTTGGTCACTGTCGTCAACTGGCCAATTTCATGGAAAATTTTTAATGTCTTCAAAGCCGCTGCTTCAATTATGTACGCTTAATGGCTTAATAAGACTTAGTAGAACGGTTATTCACAAGAGGTGGGTGAGGAAATCATCTCTCAGAATGACTGGTAATTCGACTGGGTTTCAATAGGTACTCTAAAGGCCATCCGCAGTGCCACGCTGATCTGGCCTGTCACTTTTCTTCAGAAAAATGATTTGTGACAATTCTACAATAGTCCTAATGACGCCGTTATCTGGATGTACGTGATCAGTGGCATGGTCCGAACACTTTATATCGCTATAAAAATTTTGGGGGGACTGAAAACTTTGTAACGAGTGGAGAAGAGAAACCCCAAAGTTTCTGGATGGAAAGAAATTCCAGATTTTTTCCTTACCCCTTTACTGTAACTGTTCGCTTCTCGTGTCATAGGGGAAATTAAATTGCCTTAATTTTGTGTACAACACAAAATGCTATTTAATAAGTAGCTCGCCTGTGTACAGATAGATATTTTTGTTAATAAATACTTCATTAAGGATACTGCAGGCCTATCTTGTATGTATTCTTAATTAAGGGAGGTTTGGTAGGCGGGAAATGTAGAACGTATAGCGTCATGATAAGTGCGATGAAACTACGGTCCAAAAATGTAAAGGAAAGAGACTACTTTACAAATGTAGGCATAGATGGTAGAATAATACTAAACTGAATCCTTGAGAGATAGACGTGAGATTGTAGACTGGATTAAACTTGCTAAAAATAATAGCCAATAGCGTACTGTCGTGAATACGGCAATGAAAGTTAATGTTTCCTAAGAGACGGTTAATTTTTGGATTCGAAAAATAACTACCAGATGCCCAGGGAACCTGCTTAATGGAGTTTGTAGAGTTCTTTGTAGAATTGTAGAGGGCACTGAGATAATACACTTTTACACTTGAAGGTATGTGAGACGCGGTATGATAGCATGCGGTATTTTAGACGAAAATCTGGACAAAATTATACCACTGCTGGTGCAGACATAAAGATTTTCGATGTAAATGTTGGTAGAGAAACTATAAAACTTTGCATTAGTTTTGTGTTTTTTTACTGCGTAGGTATAAATGAAAATACGGTACGTTCTTACAAAAGTTCCAACGCTGTACTCACAGATCGATAAGACGGGAGGGAAAACACCAATTTCCTTAAACGTCTTGAAATGCAGACTTACCTACGTGCAGAATACCTTGTAGAGTGAGTGAAATTTGCTACTGCTTACTGAAGAATTTCTCCAGACTTTGCTGCAGTAGGAAATCGTCTATTTCGTCTAGCGGATTCAGACGAGCTGTCTGACTTACTGATATTTTATAAAACGCATGACAACAGATTTTGAAATCCTTCCCAAAACTGTTCGGCTTCAGTCGATTATTATCAGTGAATTTACAGTACATTCGTTGTTATTTGCTCTTTACGTAAGTTTACAACTACACTCAATTTTTAAGTACATAATTACATAAAATTGTACATGTAACCATGGCAATAAAATGTTTCCTATTTGTGTTCATATGTTTATATTTTTCAGCTTATTCAAATAAATTCATTACATTTTAGTCATTTAATCCTTTAATATGCAGGGGTTGCTATTGGGTGCCGCCTTGTTTTACGTTAGGTGAATTCTCAACTAAACCACTGTGAGAATTTCAGATCTAGCTCAAAATAAGTAAATTACAATGCCCCTTGTACGAACTACATAAGCAAGATACGTCGTGTTATTTTACCTATGTGCTTTATATCGGAAAATAGTTTGTGGATTTTACTGAAGTTGGTAATGGTTTATATTAATTTTCATTAGCGCCTGTTCGGAGAGCCCATTACAGTTGGCAAAATACAAATACAACTGCACAGGTTGGCCGTCTGTTGTATACACCGATTGAAGCTCTTCTTCATTGCGCTCAGTCCATCCAGGAGCATACTGTAATTACAAGTTGATTAGAACACCACATACTTTTAAATTCGTATGTCGTAAGTCTTACATCGCTTGACATCTCACTACATAAAGTAACGACAGGGAGTCAAACAAGCGGCAAACAGATATTAGGTGTTAAAGTCGTGATGTAGAGGTTATAAAAATACACATTTCAATGTCATGTAAAATTGACGAATTGAGAGACAAAACTATGAACATAAAACCAACAAGTGCATATGAAAACATGTGAATTTATTACGTTAGAGTCGTTGTAAACCTCCTACATGTTTCGGTCACCTCTTGTAACAATCTTCAGGAAGGTGTTTTTTCGAAAGATATATTACAGATACAACCAAATCAATAAACAAAACCTTTTCACCTGCCTACCCTGTTCATCTGATAATAACGTTTCTATTTTTGGTATAGGGCTTTTGTTTCACCTATATTAGTATTTTGTAACAAGTTTTACTAATTTTTTGACGTTTTGCTGACCGTGAATCTTAGTATATTTATCTCAGTATTTAACCAACTTGATGTACAAAATTTTTGTTTTACAATAAATTTATTTCATGCCTCTACATGTTTCAAGAACCATGTGCTCATCATCAGGAGGTCAAAATTTCATTACGCAGCCTCTGGTATCACCACACCTATAGGTGGCCGTCTCGTGCACGAGAAAAGTTTTACTAAGTTTTGTTAAGCTGATACGATAACTTGCCATAGTTACACTCAGAAGATTGTATAGTTTTTTCTTTACTTCTGAATAATGCATGGTCTGATGTGGCCTAAACAGAAGCCGAAACTAATAACCATCGTAAATTATTGATAGTGTTTTTGCAAGAATGTGTATTGAATAAATATGTAGAAACTCGTTTTGTAAATATCCTAAACACGGTCGTAGTAAATTAGGAACTTGAAACAAAGATTTTAATATATTTCTTTCTATATTTAAATTGTAATAAAATAATAACAATATATACAAACACTTCGTTTCACTTTAAGTTCTGTTTATGTACTTTTTAAGACAAAACACATCAACAGTGGAGTGGGTCATCAATCCCTTACACTTGCCTATTTGCCTACATTTGCGTTAATCCAACAGATTAAAAATTCCATTAGTGGTCAGTCATTCGTTGCTCTGAATTCTACTAATTAGTTCTGTAACCATTTAACTGGGGGGCGAATTTGATTCGAAGCTACAAAACACAGCCTTCGATTATGTTCACACTAATTATTCCCTTGATTTCATTTTATGTGCACAGTGGATGTTTTTAATTCGTTTGTGGATATTAGGTGCAACATATTTACAAGCTTACTGATTCCACTGTTCGCAATTTCGTACTTCAGTGACAATTAAATTATCCCATCTTCTTTTTTTGTAGAGTTTAGCATATGAGATTATCAAAAGGCTACTTATTTAATATAACGCAGTAACACCATGTAATACAGAGTAAAATTACACATTATTAAACTGCTCTTTTTTTTTTATAAAAGTGTGTATTTATAATATTTTACAAATTATTTTTTTCAGGACTTGATATGCTGATTGGGGGATTTTATAAATACGCCTAAATTCCAAAGAAAATTACTCAGTTTTCTAGGAGAAAATACGAAAACGTTAGCCATGCAAGTGTTAACAGAGAAAGTGAGGTTGAAGTTTTGACTTATTCGGAGGAACGTTGCTTTTTATCCGTGTTAGGCGAACGTATGCCTTCCGAAAAATATTTTACATCCTCTTTTTTTCTGACCTAAAAATTTATACATTTTGTTCCGAAAAAGAATTTTGAAGATGATGAAACCATCCCCGTCGTTTCGAAGATGTCCGTCCGTAATGCAGTGCCTGATACTCTTCGCTTATCTATCTAAAGAATAGAGGCTTTCATTTTCCGGGTTTCCTGGATTCGAGACCACTCTAGGAGACGAAGCTTGTCCGTGCTTCTCCGTGTTGCTTGACAGGGCCACAGCTGGACTTTTGTACGTACACGTCAACAGCTTCGAAGATCACGCACGCTGACATACGGTCGAAGAATGTGTTCATTTAATGCTCCTAACACATAAAATAAACATGGAAAACACAGAGCGAGATAAACACATTTTGTTGTTAAAAGTGCTGAAATAGAACTTTAAATAATTTTGAAGATGGTGTTTTATATTAAACATGCTTGTTATTTTAGATATTTCCTTTTCCTCAGGCTGAACACTACTACACTTCTCTACTAGTGAACACAAACTTACTGTTTCCTTAGAGTAAACCAGACTGGGTTCTTCCGCCCGTGTTACGCCTGCAGAGGGAGAGAAATTCATTTTAGACGCGTTGACAGAGTTGCGATAAGCGACTACTTGCTTCTTTAAATCTGTCTCTCCGTCCGTCAGTGTGCCAACATGGAACATCTCGACTCCTAAATAAAGAATTTTCATGAAATTTTATATTTGAGTATTTTTCGAAAATCTCTCGAGGTTACGCAATCTTCATTAAGTTATGAAAATTTTGGATACTTTAAGTAAAGACCTGCAGACATTTTTGATCATATCTCGCATAACAGTTCTTAGAATGAGAAACGTTTCAGACAAACGTTGCAGAGAAAATAAAAAAAAAACACATTTTGTGTTCCGTAACTTTTTTTCTCTAAAATCATTCCGTTTATGAGATAATGTGGAAAATACAGTAGACCGGGGCAGGCCACAGATGAAAATACGGTGCCTGCGAATTGCATGCTGGATACCTAAGGCTACAAACACACACTCGGGTTATGTGATACTTATTGTTTTTCCACGGCAAAAATGGTTATTCGAACGCGTCTTATTCTAGCTTCATACGTACATTGCCTGTCTTGTTAGGTTAAAGTAAATAATACCAAACTGTGAAAAGCTACGTCTTTGGCACCCTTAACGTTACGTAAAGCAGTGTTAGTTGCGCAAAGAACACCGACTTTTTATAAGATGGATACTGTCAGAATGCTTTTTTAAAACATCATTTTATATCAAAGACAGGATCAAATTTCGTCCTAGGGCTGAAAATAAGAAACCAAGTTGGGCAAACCGTTGATAAAGTACGTAATGCCAGTATTTACAGACGTGATACTTACTTACAAAACGACGGTAGAAAATGCTTCGATTATTGGGGGTTACTGCCAGTTCTGGTTACCCGTCTTGCGAGGAATGTGTGCTAGAAATATAGATGTTTCTGTGTGAACACCGGCGCTTTGAGAAAACTTGCAATATTAGTAGAAAATAGACACACGCGGTAAGTGTGAACACTAAAACTTTGAGAAAGCTTGTCGTAGTAATATAAAATAGAAACACACTACATGTTTGAAAACCAGACCTTTGAGACAAGCTCATAATATCAATATCAATCAGAAGCACGCTTTGGGAGTTAGTGAACTATTCTGAGGTGACTTCTGTGTCTTTACAACATACATTCATTTGGATTTGTACACCAATACTATTTACAACTTGAATCTAAATTTTCTTAAGTGTATGGCAACACTGGGAGTATGAAGCCATGAATTACGGAACGCAATTAAGGGGCTTGTATTAAACGGGACTTAATTGCTTTTAACAACACAGGTAGGAAGTTCGTACTAAGCTTATGAGTGTGATGGCGAAAATGTTCCAAGAGAAATTTTCAATTTAGCATGAAATGTAAACAAACTCCTCCTATTTTCCAAGGGCTGTACGTGTCATAACATTGGCCTTGGCAGCTTCTCTTCCACAGTAAGCTGTGCTTTCCCATACCCTTTGAAGAATAATTTTATAATACTTTTATATTTCCGTGGCAGGAGAAGCAACCTGGCCTCTCACTATCATTAATTCTGTGGCGATTGTTTAGGTGATTTCAAGACAGATCTAATAGGGTAAAGAAGTAGTCTTACACATGCACCTGCAGTACAATGATGATGCCGTGAATTATGTAGCCGAAGGCAGCCAGTCTGATAATATCGGAAGTAGTGGCGTGCAGTTTTTCCATGTCTTATCATATCCAAGTCTGCTGTCTGCGCACTGAGCTGCACTTACCGAAGTTTCTTTCTGATTGACTGGGAATTTGCAATTTAATGTACACAGATCTTTCGCTGAAGAAGCTGCATTCGACTTAGAATCACTTCGAGATATTCACGTTTATCACTACTTGAGAACTGTTGTGAGCCATTTGAAGGATGTTTGACATAGAACAGTATAGCTGGCTCTTACACATTAAATTTTGGGATTTTGCAATGTGTTGCTGTCCAGATTAGACTGCGATTTTGGCTATGACATGACTGTTGCTCCCAAGTAGTAGAGTTACCAGAATTTCTATAATTGTCGGAGAGGCACAGATGATTTGCTGCTAAGGTATCAGAATCATTATTACATGGCAGCGAAACTTGGACTACGAAAGCAAGGGACGCTAGAGGAATAACAGCAGCAGAGATGAAATACATGAGAAGAACAGCAGGATACACTTGGACAGATTACAAAACAAACGAACAAATTGCAAATGAGTTAAAAATAACACCAACTTTGGATGAATTACTGGAATACAAGAGAAGATGCGTACAACATATAAAGAGAATGCCTCGAAATAGACTACCCAGGGTAACGAAACATTACTCCCCAACTGGCAGAAGGAATCGTGGTGGACCTTTGAAGGCACTTCTGGATACGTGAGACCGGAACGGGTCAACAAGTGGCCCAACTCCATGATAGATATATGATGATGATATATCAGAAGATATCTGAATCTTTCTCCATTAGAGTACATATTTCTACAAGTGCAGATGAAGTTGATTATGAAAAAGCTGTTAAACTGCTGTTTGCAGTAGAATTAGCTGTGGCATTTATGACATATGAGACGGTCGAGGCATTAAGATTTTCTTCGCTTCCTGGATGTTACACATAAATCATTGGTGGCTAGTTACCGACTTTAGGGACAAACTATCGGGCCAATCATTAAGAATCAAGCAGTCCAAGAAGGTTGTCCCGAAATGTCTCTAACTAAGAATCAACGAAGCGTAACAGACCAGACAAGCAAATACGTCACACTGCGGCGGAAGCCAGAAATCGCTTATACATCTCAATTGTTTTTAAAAGCAATATCTAATTTTAAAGAGGTAAAAATATCTATATAATCCACAGCAGGAAAATTTTGAAAAGTTTTTGGATTTATCACGGAACGCAGGATGTACCAGTTATCTGTAATATTGTACGTGTGCTGCTAATAATGTGCCTTTTGTTCCCCGCTGTCAAACATTCAGATGTTTCAAAACTGAAGCTATCTGGAAATTGCTTATTGTTATGCTTACATGACTGTACTAAAAATATATAAATTAGGGTTTGCCAATGATTTTGAGCCAGGGTCAACCAAGAGATGATTATAATTTATTGTAGAAGGTGAAACGATAAAACAATTGCTAATTAAAATAATTCAGTGCAACCAATTTTGACCCTCATGACTTTAAAAGGCACTTCTCGAAAAATTATTTTGACACATTGTTTTACAGACACGCGTAAGGATCGATGCATAGTTTTTGGAACATGTTTAAACACGAAACCTTCCATAGACGATGAAACATATAAAATTCACGGAAACTGTATACAGTACCGTTGATAGCGTGAAAATCATTATGTGCTTTGGGAGCGCCTGTGGAAAAGTACAGAAGTAGAAGAATGTTTTGAAATCCTCACAGATATTCAAGAATATTTGCTGGAGTACGAAGGGACAAATGAAAAGAGAAAGAGGAAGGAACTGAATTACTGACTTTTTTCCCCTTCAGGAAAGAAGATGGAAGTGTCTTTCGGTATTGCAATAACACCAACTTTTAATTTAGAGGTCTAAGGGCAAAATGGCATATTGAGACACGCCGTGTTGTGAGGCGCTCTCTTGAACATAACAGGCTTATATACTTCATAGAATGTCTTATCAGTACCTTTTATGCAATATAATTATGTAGGCCACCGCCTTTGTAAGTTAGCTATTCGCATAATGTTGGAAGCTGATATACATAGGTCTTCCGCTTCTTTATTCTCCATTGTCAACTAAGATATTAAAGTAATTTCTTTCTTTAAATATTTATTTTTAGGAGAATGCTTTAGTTGGTTCTGCCCCTACCAAACGTTTTCTCAGCAAACATTTTAAGGAAGGCGTTGGCTCGTGATACTGTTAAGACGGAGTTAATGAACAAACACAATTAAACTTCTTTCCTTTAGAAGGCGCGCGAGCAGCACACAAAGAGTGATGAAGGAATTTGTAATGATGATGACGTCCGAGGTTTACGTGTTGGTGTGTAGATTAAGAAACCGGCAGGTAAAATCCAAAATAATGTGGCGTGAGGCGTAACGATGATATCTTGTACGAATTTCAAAAATGGGTATTCTTTTTTAAATAAATATTTAGAAATTATTTTAATCTTTAATTCTGAATATGTTCTGAAATCTATGATTATTAGATATTTGAAACTGAATGGTTCATACAAGTAAAAGTTGAGGGAATTTGTAATTCTGAGGGCGGCTTCTACGTATATTTAATGTTTCATTTTTAACATAGTCTCAAAATTTTTCTCTTTTCAATTACGGCCTCAGGGCCAACGTTTCAGCGCCTTATTTCTCCCTATCATCACGAACGACAAGATTAGCAAAGACGAGATTGTGTCACTGATATACGTTGGCGTATACACATTCTCATTAGTTGTTACCGGATTGATGAGTCTATGTAGGTGATAGCGACAAGTGACTTGTCACCTCAGTGCCAAATATTGACGCGGCTTACCGACCGAAAACAAAAGTAGTGCGGACTGATATGTGACAATTTTATTTGTTCACCTTTGAAATTATTCTGTTTCTATTGATACAAAATTATGCTTAATTAAATTTAAAATACGTCAGTTCCTACATTGTTACATTTTCAGACGTATTCTAGACCCTCAGTAACGTCGGCCCCTTTCTCCAGTTGAATAAACTAATCTCGTTACAGACATTCCAGTTTTTCTATATTCATTTCTCCATATGTCTTCATGACATGATGCTTAATTAATTACTTAATTTTTTACCATTTATGTGTGTTAAATTTAGTTCCGCCATCTTCAACGAAGATCAAGTACTTGGCAAAGCTACAGATTATGAAATTAATTGTAATATAAATGGTGTTTTACAACCTTTGACACATAAAGCAACAAATCTGTGTGTTAAAATGCAGGTCATTTAAATTAATATAAAATATTGGACATAATGCGTTCTCTTGTTCATTTTCCACATCATTATGTGCTGCATTTCTAATACAAGGCTGTGTTTGAACTGCAATAAAAAGCATCCTGTACCATGTACTTTAGTGTATTCTCACTGCTCTTAAAAACGCCAGCAATGCTGAATGCATGGTGGAACAGATTTCTATGTTCTGAGCCAGATTACGTATGTTATACCCCAGAATCTGCTCTGAAATTTCTGCTGTAGACTGGAGTGTTTCGGTTCATTCAGACATTTAAATGTCAAGAGATCCTAAGTACCGACAGCGGGTTGCTGTGAAAATAAGCATCCTGTGGTATGTGACGTCACGTAATTTGGTGATGCATGTGTAAGGACGTTTCAGATGAGCAAACAGAGTAATTTGCCTTAATGACTTAGACAGCAGATGCCTTTGATACCTGATGATGGTAACCATAGACGGTTTATCCGACCAAGTTGCATACTCCCAACAACTACTCTCGATTGTACAAGTAAACAAAAATTTGTGTTTCTATCGACTTGTGTCGCATGTACATAATTATGCACGCAAAAACACGTAAGTTTTATTAGTCACTGGTATGGAGACTGGTCTAGAAGTAAATGCTGAGAATAAGCTTGTATTCATATCCTTTGAATAGAATGCAAGAACATATCGCAATATAAATGCACACAATAAATCTGTCGAAATAGTGGCAAAGTTCGAGTATTTTGAAATGTATAGGAAGTTAAAATTGTGTTCATGAACAAATTAAGAACAAACTGAACTCCGTTAATGCCTGCTACTCTTTGGTCCAGAAACTTTAGCCGTCCCTCTTCTTTACCAAAATTATAAAGCTTGAAATATACAGCACTATAATTTTACCTGTGATTTTATACGGACGAGGAACTTGTTCTGTTACTCTAATGGAAATATATTCGTACACTGAGTGTTTGCGAATATGGCGTTGAGGAATTTGTTTGGGTTTTAGAGGGAAAAAGCAAGAGAGTATTGAAGAAGATTACATAATGAAGAGTTTTATGATCTGTACACCTCACCAAATTATTATTCGGGCTATCAAATAGAGACGAATGAGATGGGCTGTGCATATAGCACGGATGGAAACGGGAAAGGTGCACACAGAGTTTTGCTGGGGAAGCCTGAGGAAAGGAGACCACTTTGAACACCTACTCGTGGATAAGAGATTAAGGTTTTTGTAATGAGCCTTAAGGTTTTATAAAATGCAAGAAGTTTCTTAATTTACAAAGGAACGATTGGCTTTTCAAGAAGCACTCTGTTCAGTGTAGCTCTTGGAATCGAAAAAGTGACCAGTATTTGTACAAGTGACCGTTCCTGCGAAGTAAGAATTACCCAGAAATGACGAATATTTGTTAAACATGCCAGTTGATGGACCGCGGCTGCTAGATATGGTGTCGGATCAAGTGGCGTCACTGACTGTTTCGCATATTTTTCGCAGGGACTACCCTGATTACACACGCTGTACGAATGGTGTCCTTCTGACCTCTAAGTTGTATGTGGAAGTTTCTGAACGTGCGAGTTTAGAGTTCTAACTGTAACAGGTAACTTCCACATTTCCTGTCTATATTCCCCTGTCACTGATTCATACTGCTCATGCGAATGCTGGTAATAATGACCACATGTCAAATTCCGCTACCGACTAGTGCTTCTTGCTGGTTGATGTAGAGGGAAGGGGTTAGGATAGGAATACAGCTGTGAGTAGATGGCAGGACGTATCAATCGGCGACCTCCCCATTATCCACAGATCTCCTTTCTGTGGCCTCATAATAGTGTTCATATTCGATTGTTCGAGGTGAGTGGCATGTTGAAAAGGAGATTTTGTCTCCCGTCGGCTAATTATAATGAGATATATCTTTAAGGACGAAGAATTCGATTTCTCTCTTAGATGTACCGTCCTTTTCGCGAATCGTTTCTACGTCGACTGAATTGCTGGCGTCACCCATCTCTACTTGCGCCGTATGAATAAAACCCACACATTTTTTATTTACATACAAGGATGTTTACGACAACTTGTTCAATGTTTACAGATGTGCTGATTCAACAGACGTAATTTAGTCTGGCTCCATCTAGCTTCTGCTATCAGCTGAATCAGTTGTATGGCAAGAGCAGCTGGATTGCATGCGAGAATTTTTCCGGATGGAAAAATTTAGAAACTCAGCCTTTTCTTCTTGCTTGTTAGTAAACATTAATCTCGTAGTACTAAAAGTAAACATGTTATTAACTATATGTGTTTTCATCGGTATGATTAATTCCATAGGGTAAAGTGTTTTCAGACAAAGTTAACATTCATATGTCCGTGCATCGCTAATATATTCTCAGAGTACAACCAACAAGATGCAACTTTTCTCAATTTATTTATTTCTATAAGACGCCCCACATGTTTCAGACGGCTTTTCCGTCCATCATCAGGAGCTCAAAACTGTACATACAGCGTCAGGCATTTTCAGGCCATT
>Ga0123352_10006510_pt1 | contig 17877 bp, 9 predicted proteins | sample TergutLab28metaG_FD_89700 | JGI IMG/M metagenome (GOLD analysis project Ga0123352, IMG submission 89700) | Labiotermes labralis P1 segment gut microbial communities from Petit-Saut dam, French Guiana - Lab288 P1 | ecosystem: Host-associated > Arthropoda: Insects > Digestive system > Gut ... | reverse complement strand
TACTCTTTCCTTAACTTCGGAGCTTGATTGTGTGGATGGTCAACCCTACGCCATAGCACATTTATCACCGCGAAAGAGGCGCGTTACCAGTAGTATAGGCGATTGTGTGGGCCCCAGGGATGGTCTGGACGGGTGCGGAAAATCTCGCCCCCTATATGGTTGTGACATCATGACAGCGTCTCCGCCTGTCAGTCTGTTCCCCCTAACAGTAACTTTTAAACTGACGGATTTTCATTACACTTGTAATGAAAATAATAAGACAAGAAGCCACCCTATCCTGGTACTTGCCGACTTCTTCATACCGTGATGAGACGCGTACCGACATGGCGGCAGTGCTAAACCTAAGAAAACACATTCAAACATATGGCTGCTTCCACCGTCTCTAATCCTCCCTTCAAACCTACTCATTTTCTTAACTACTTTTGCTTACTCTCTCATTCTGCCTTCCTTCACTGCTTTTGTTTATTTTTTAAACTTAGTTATACGGCTGTCCTCGATATGGTCACCACAGACTAAAATAATTGCAACAGCAGAAAGGACTATAGTCCACACAAATCAAGCAGTGTGCCGTATAATTATATCACGAATGAAATGGCAGGTTCTACAGTGTATGTCTTCGTCATCAAATTTCCGTCTGAATGAGTATGACATATTATTTTCCAGGCGTGGCCTCTCCCCCATCGGCTAGATCTAAGATCGTTGACAACAACCAGCAAATTACGATAGTCTACGTACAGGTCCCTTCTCTACGTATCGTATGGTTTCCTACAGTTCATTTAAAAGGCTTTTACAGCCAGAATCGTGTGTGTATATGTCAGCAGCGCGAAGCCAAAGGCACGGACGCGGGCAGCATACAGCACAGTACCTACGTTGGAAGAAATGTTGTTAAATAAACCACGAAAGAATAAAATTCTAAGAAAATTTCCTTCGTTAGGTAGCAAGCCAAAACAAACAATTAGACTGATGATCCACGGATGAAGCAGAAGGCCTCCAGATATGGAAGGTAGCTGTGAATAATCATCAGCAGTCATGGACAACCGACAAGGGGTGGTCCCCCAGCTTTGGGGGTTTGGGAGTGATGACAACTCCTCACAGTAAAAACTTCACAGCTTACGAAACATTTCACAAAGCCTCGGACTGAACTGTGGCTCTGGACAGGGAGGTGCCGGGCTCTTGTGTACAAAGCAACGAACTTTCGGGTTCCACGAAATGCGAGTAATGCTTGGCTAGCTGGGGACCTATTGGTTTTTCAAGAAGGACTCTGCTCCACGGAGTTACTTCGTGTTAAGATTGCTTGGTAACCCTATAACCTTCAGCTCTTTACAGAACTCGAAGGTTCACTACCGTGTTGCAAAAAGCCCGCAACTGGCCCCCACCCCGGGATTGCCCATAATTTTTGCGATTATTTATCTGAATTAATATGTAATATACAGGATAACGCGTAATCAGTCATTATAGCAGGCACTGGTGTCACATTACATGTGTGTGTACAAGCTACCTTCTATCTTATACTACAGGCATAATGCTAAATTTAGAAGTTGCCCGACTATCGGTGCTAGAATGTGGTCAGAATTTTGTCTGTTCCGTACATTTCCCGTGCTTTGTATTTAACGATCATTTGTTTTCCCCAAATTCAATGCTAATATCGTGAGCAATTTGTTAAACCCAGCAGCGCCTGTGGGGACATCAACGGAGTTTTTACACCGACAATGCATCGAATTGCCACCACACCCCCCACTTTCCGTATAAATACCACCAAATGAATTAAAAAATAGAGGCGTGTTGTGTGGGAGGAGGGAAACCAATTTATTTGATGGCACTCCACCCACAGACATGTAGTGAGATAGGACGTGATAACTGCTGTACCAACTACTGAACTAACTGGAGCATCAAGAGCGAGTTACCTGAACTTTTAAGAGATGCAGTAAACGAAAAGTAATGTATCGCCTATATGTGTTGGCATTCCATTACTACGACACAGCTGAGTTTTATACTTGTCATTACTGTTGCTGTTTTCCACAAGTGGATAACGCAGTCAGTATAGTAACCAGACTATGGGCTGGCTTATCCGGGTTCGATGCCGGAAGGAGCAGAAATTCTGTTCTCCAGCATGTCCAGAACGGCTACGCCTCTACCTTTCACTCAAACTTCTATTTCCTTATCATAGCCCCTGTTGTTTCAGCTATAACTGCTGTTTATTCCGAATTCTACCTGGCAGGCTTACTTAGTATCCGACTAGCAATAAAACTTCATAAAAATAACGTACGCCATATGACAGTATAAATAAAATAACAAACGAGTGTGTACCAAACATAAACTCTGGCCCTTTACTAGTTTAACTCATCTCCGTACCCACAGGTGCCAGAAGAACTTTCATCGAGAGATGGATGACCGGAGCGCGAAACTGACCAATCGCCATCTACCGCCGCGAATAAAGGTACGTGCCACCTCCCCACGCCTGTTCATGGCATAATGTTAAAACAAACATAAACAGCTTTTGATGTGTGTTTGTCCGTGCATCGTAGTATAAGCGTAGAGAAGAAAACCAACTAGATGCTACTGAATGCGTTATTGCACTTATAATCTGCTCAACATGTTTCCGGGCACTTATATGCTCATCATCAGGAGCTCGAGACTATACTTGGGTTATTGCCGTATGCGGTGTGTAATGGCTTGGTTGTTGGTGGTCGGCTGTTAGGAGCAGAGCAGCAGGCCATGCGTCCGGGATGAGGGATAATGTGCACAATTTACCTCATCCCGGACGCATAGCCTGCTGCTCTGCTCCTAACAGCCGACCACCAGCAACCAAGCCATTACACACCGCATACGGCAATAACACAAGTATAGTCTCGAGCTCCTGATGATGGGCATATAAGTGCCCGAAACACGTTGAGCAGATTATAAGTGCAATAAAGCATTCAGTAGCATATAGTTGGTTTTCTTCTCTACGCTTACAAACAGCTTTATCTTTGTGAGATTTCCGGTTCTCAGGGCGATGCTGCTGAAGATTCCAGCCCGTCGACGGCGTTTGGAAGGACCGTACGTGGTGCCTTCATCATCACGGTCAAGCAGCCAAAGAATGTCGGCAACTAATTACCAGATGACACGGTGTTACATCCCAAGGTCTTTGGTCTTAAACTTTACTTACGTTTACAAAATGAGTTACAGTATGCACGCTAATTAACATTTCGCCGTCACTGTAGAAGAGTCACAGGCAGATTTACAGGACAGGCGATATACGTATCACGGTATCATTGGGGTGCCTTCGTCCAACCATTGTTGCGGTGGAAAAGCAATAAGTATTACATATTCTGAGTGTTCATTTGTAGCCTTAAGTATCCAGCATGCAATGCACATGCACCGTATTGTATAGTCGTATGTGGCATGCCCGGCTCTACTATATTTTTTCACACTATCTCACAAAAGGGACGATTTAAAAAAAAAAGTTATTGAACACAAAATGTGTCTGGATTTCCTCTACAACTTTTGTCAGAAACATTTCTCATTCTAAGAAGAAGAATTGAGCGAGATATGATCAAAAACGTACATTGGTCTTCACGTAAAGTACCCATTATTCTTTCCTACTTTAATGAAACTTGAATTTTCTCGACAGATTTTCGAAAAATAATCAAATATTCAGTTTAAAGAAAATCCGTCCAGTGGGATCCGAGTTGTTCCACGTGGACAGACGGACGGACAGAAACGACGAATTTAATAGTTCCTTTTCGCAATTTTGCGAACGCTCCCAAAAAGGACTGTGACCCTACATGGTTTCAGAAAGGCAGAGGACAAAGACAAAGTTGCTGCTGTGACGAAGCCACGCGCTGCAAAGTAGTGCAGAAGAGTGCAGGAAGAACTCAATACCCTCTCAGCCTGTGGGCTGCACGGTGCCCCAGAGGCGGTCTGCACGTGATGGCGAATATAAAATTCGTGTCCTTGCCAGCAACCGAACGCGCTCCCTCCTTCTCCAGCCCATATCTATCTATTATACTTACATCAACTCAGTCCCACTATGTGTCACAAGCATAAAGTGTGACAGCCAATCAGTATTGGGACTTTTTAACGACGGAGGTTCGATTCGCGACAAGTGTCAAAATTGTATGGCGAAGTGTTGTGAACACTAATACTATTAGTTGGACTTATACTAAAATCCTTCCATACCACGCGTAAGTTAGGAGTAAATAACGCAATGTGAATAGGAATAACATAAGGCAAATTCTGTGCGCAAGCGGCAGCGGCGAATTTCGTGAAGAATTGTAGCGCTGTTGCCACAAGGCAGGGGTGCACAGAGTTTCTAAACAACCTACGAGCCACCTCAAAATTCTAGCCGCCAGAAGGTGACACGAAGAAGGTTCCAGACTGAAGGTTACAAATGTTAGGCTCCACCGTACAAAATTTAGTCTCCACGGCGAACTGCTGCCCGGCATTTGTGCACCCCTGGTTTACTTCAAACTCTACGTGCATTTCTGCCCCTCAGTAGCCACAAAAATTCCGTTCTTCAACAATCCACGGGCTAAAAAACATTTCTTCTTTCCATCACTCCGAAGCTTGCCTGTTTTTGTCGTGACTAGTTATTTGTGGGTTTTTCTCGGCTGCAAAACCGGGTTTCAGTGAGCCGAGGGAACGACGTATACATGCCTGCCTTTTGGGTCATGAAACGAATATAAGCTGCAACTTCTTCGTCAACAACATGAACAAACTGCTGGGCCTTGCGGAGTCTACAAAACGCATACACTTTAAACCGAGAGGCTAAGATACACGACATGATAAACTTTGGCGTATCAAATAACTCAGTGTTACAGGGTCTTCACTCACCTGATGACAGGTGGTCACATGATACCCCTTACCGTAACCAGAATATTAGCCCATTTCGAAATATTACTGTTCACTTCAAAATAGTTTGTCTCCTGTCTAAAATTGTCAAGATGTTTTGTATGGAGGTCATTTGCACTTCAAGAACAGAGTTTCGTTGTGTTTCAGAAACGAGTACTCCGATAAAAAGTTTTTATCCACAAGTAAAATTGAGAAATTAACCACACGTTGGAATCAACTCTATCCAGATATTTGCAGGACTGCGAGATAACGACTACGAGGTACGTAGATCATATAGCACGCAAGGAAGACAGGGGAAATTCATACAAAATTCTGGTCGGAAAACCTGATGAGATCACACGGTAGACCTAGGCGAAATGGGTATAATATTAAAATAGACTGAAGGAGCAGGAGATGACGGTGTGTACTGGAATAATCTGGCTCTGGATAGGATAAGGTGTAGGGTTGTTGTGAAAATTGTAACAGCTTTCAGATTTTCTACACCCACCAATCAGACGCCAACGTACAAAATTTAGTCGCCACGGCGACCTGACACTCAAGATTTGTGCACCTATGCCGTTAGAGCAGTGTTCAGCTCTAGAAAACAGGTGGTAGTAGGTGCAGGTAAATGGTCGTTTTCACTTCCAGGTCAGTTCATCCCAGAAGAAACTCCGGTGCGCAAAGAAAAGGAGGCTTGACGGGCCACAGTGCCCTTCTGAACGCTTTGGAGAAGCGAAAAAATTTTGGATTCTGTGAAGGGCAATGAATTTCTTGACTGTCTGAGCGGATGTCACGTAGTTAGGAATAATTTTACAGCGTCGAGTCATTCGATTACTGGTTTCATTTAAATTTTATGTATTTTATTTGAACTGTATTTGTTATTTTGTGGTCCTCAGTCTGGAACTTTCTTCGCCACACATTCTGGCGGCTAGAATTTCGAGGTAGCTCTTAGGTTGTTTAGAAACTCTGTGCACCCCTGTCTTGTGGCAACAGCGCTACAATTCTTCACGAAATTCGCCACTGCCGCTTGCGCACATTGCCTTGTGTTATTCATCTCGCGTGTCAGAACACATTTAAAATCTGGTGTTTCTAGCCTAATTATGAGGTTATTCTCCAGGTAACAAACACTGGATACGTGAGCCACTGCATACAAACACGCACTGAAATTCCATAACTATAAAGCATATACTACGCAAAAGCAAACGTAGCAAATCATCTTGTGCACTGCATTCTATTCGCTGCGAATACGAATGTCAGCATGATGCAGGCCATGACTTCAGACACACGCAACCCCTACACAGAAACTGAATGTGAATATTGTTGTCAAAAAGGCAGCTGAACGTTGTGTCCGTGCTAATGAACTGTAAGTTCTTCCACCTCACTCATTTCAAGCAAAAAGTTTTTACGTTACAGCAGAGGTGCGCCAGGTTTACCAGGCGACTATACCTTGTGGTTCCTCGGTACACAACTTGCTTTATGTCACCCTTCTGGCGCCTACGATTCTGAGATGGCTCTTTGCTTTTCTTTTTGTGGAAAATTAGTGCACCCTGCACCTGAGCACAATGTCGACATTCGCTACCTAATTATTTGGGTATGGTTCACTAACTTAAAGCTCAAATTAGACCACTTTAAAATAAGAATCCTCCATAGTGGCGAGGTTAATAAGTGGAGCTATAACTCCTTTCTCCCACACGCCTTCGTGGAGGGTACAGGAACAATCTTACTTACGCTGCTGAGTTCTAGCAGACATCTCCAGAAGTGTACTTCAGAGCAACCGTGAAGTATGTCAGAATGCTATCACACACACACACACACACGCGCGCGCGCGCGCATTTATGGCACATACGCTACATACAAACACCGCGTGCCTATTATAAAGTACATCTACATTACCAGTTTCGAATTATGCAGTTATCTGCTTTCAATCAAAGACAAAGCAATTTTGGTCTGCCAAATCACGTCACATGCGCAGGCGTACAGTTGACGGGTAAGTGCACGTGGCAAATGCTAAAACATGATAGGTGGGTCACGTGACATGTCAAGGAACTGTTTATCCGTTTCAAAGATATGTTAAGTCATGCACTGTTTTTGCATAGGAATTAAACGCAGGCACATGCCTACCAATTATACCAGTAATTATATACTAGTAAAAGATAAAACTTTGGCGCAGATACTCATGCAGAAAAATTATTGGCCCAATGTTACAACACCGTTTTCTTATTTTTTCTTCTTATTTCTCACCTGTCTTCAGTTAGAACTTCTGGCCACTTTCGATTCAGGTTTTCACTTAAATCAGCATCATTCCGAATGTTCGGCGTAACACCGCGCACCCAGTTCGCCCTACATGACGGTCTCTACCTACACACACCAATGTAAAACTGAAAACGCGGATAACCCCGAGCCGGATTCTGATCCCGGATCCCAGAAAAACCCAAGACAGAACGGTCTAAGCATGTTATTGTTATATTGGAAGGGCACTGTAACCAGCAGATTCAGATTACCATACTACGTAATAAACAATTGCTTTTACGCAATGATTCATAAAAATGAATTCCATCCACCTTCCCTTGTGCACATACAAATACTAAGTTGGCAAATGCATGAACCGATTAATCATTCCGTCGCATTCCCCCTGTTAAACCCTATAGGTTCTCGGTTCGTTAAACTGTACTTATTTACTTACTTACTTACTCCATGGAGCAGAATCCTTTTTTAGAAACTAACCGGTTCTCAGCTAGTTAAGAAATTCTCCCATTTTATAAAACCCGAAGGTTCATTGCCGCATTTATAAGTGCCCGCCACCTGTCCCTACCCTCAGTCAGATCAATCCAGTCCACGCCCTCCATCCCACTTCCTGAAGATACGTTTTAATATTATCTTCCCATCTATGTCTGGGTCTTCCAAGTGGTTCTTTCCCTCAGGTTTCCTCACCAAAACCATGTATCCTCGTTGAAATGGACAGTATAAAAATGCGGTTAACATTAATTTTTATTGAGCTCACTTAATCTGCACATTGACAATGTCACACAAAGATATAAGGATTAAAAAGTAATGTTGTATTAATGGCTATTTCACAGTCTTTCCTCATTATTTACCAAGCACTCTACCACTCGACGCTATATAGTCTGAACTATAGACAGCACCGTTAAATGAACTATAAACAATACAAATACTGCCTATTCGAAGCAACGCCGTCTTCAGAAATAAATACAATGGATGTTAAGTTCCTTCCCTTTAATGCAGTTTCCATAACGATCGCCGTTTCATAGAACACATCGTAAATGCGAACAAGAAACTGTACGCCCTTAAGTGAAGAAACAAGCATCGAGCAAGAAATTCCAGCAATTATTTTATTCCATGTACTAAGGCAGTGTCCTCAGATGCATTTGTGAACTGGCAGAGTAACTTCAGACATGCTACGCGCAAAAACATTATAGTTACCTTAGTTTATCAAAAACAAACAAAATGAAATTGTTCATGCTGCCATCGCTGCCTCCCCACACGGAAATAATACACGTGAGCCTACTCAAAGGCTCAAACTGCGTACACGGATATGTGCAAAATGGCGGTTTCAGGGGTACTTTGTAATATCAGGCGTTAAGGAGAGCGATCAAATTAGAATATTTCATTGCCGTATCACCAAAGAATTTTCTTTCTCATCATGTTCTAGCGAGTGACTACGGGGTGGACGGTCCGGGGAACGAATCCCGGTGCGGACGAGATTTCCGCCCGTCCAGACCGGCCCTGGGGCCCACCCACCCTTCTGTAAAATGGGTCCCGGGTCTTTCCCAGGGGTTAAGTGCGGCCGGGGTGTGAGGCTGACCACCCACCCCCTTCTAGTGCCGCGGTCATGGAAGAGTAGAGCTATACCTCTACCCACCCTCTGGGCTATACCGGGCCTGTAACGGGATCACTTTACCTTTACTTTACCTGTTCTTGTTACATAACCGGTACACAATTTTAAAACTTCGCTGCAGTAAAATGCACATCTGCTGTTACAAACTGTTATAAGCTGGTGGGAAATGCGTCGTGATGTAGGTATTACTCTTTCTTTCGCAGAAAACTTGAAAACTGACGTCAGTCGTGGCGGACCAATGACTATCATTCTGTCTGTTTAGCACTGCCCTCCTAAAATAATACAAAAACAGCAATAACATTAGAATTAAAAATCAATACAAATATGTGAAGTTCAACGGTTTCTCCACCATGGGCTAGAAGAAAGACGTGACAACGCGTGGCCGAGAACAGTCTTGATGCAACACTAGTGCACGAAACGTCACGCCGCTGAGAAAGAAACCACTCTAGATAACGCTTTTCTGTTACTCCGATGGCGTAAAAACCTGTTACATTAACAACTATTATATACCAGTTTCAGTTATCGTAGAAGCTGATAACATGCACAGTTCTAAACTCGCATGAAACGTTTCGCTTACAGTGCAAGCACATTTCACATGTACATACGTAGCACAGTATTCTGTTCCATACTGGACTATTTACAGTGATAATATCTTCGTCGCCGAAACACGTATCATGAAATACGTGTTTAGATTGACTACCCTGTGATGAATGACGCGCAGGCAGCGATAAAGCTCAACATGCACACAGATTACATGCATAAACAAAAAGACCTTGCGAGCAGGGCCCCATACAAGGACGGCCATAGACAGATGCTATAAACTGGCTGTCTAGGCGAACCATGTTCTGTCCCCTCCCCCTTCCCGCCGCCATGCACCCAAGGGGGCAGACCTCAGCTGAGGTTTTCGTTGATCACAAAATTATTTTTCACATATTTAATTTCCGATGTTTTTAAACGTACATTTTCCCTTGAGGTGGGCGTCCTAAGCGACCGCCTATTTCTCGTATGTGGTCGGGACGCCCCTGGCCATGTCATTTCGGTTGAGCACAAGCACATGTTACAGATTTATTGCTTCACATGGCCCATTTGCCATTCGTCGAGAGTACAGTGTCTTACACAGTATTCCATGGCCGTAAGTATGGCAAGCCTTGAACCAACTACTAACCACACACTCCAAAACACTCTATATACAATTACATGCTGTTGTATAAAATTGCAGTTACGCACAGAAAACAGAAGAGCGGGGAGGGGAAGTTGAAACAGGACTGCAGACATTAAGCACTTCCAAACTTACTTCGCGGTCCGATAGAAGATGGCGCAACCGTCGACGAATTTCCTTTCATTTTCCGCCATCGTCTTCGCTCGCGATTTTGGGGAGAAGATTCCGTCGTAGCCGTCCCGCTTTAATTCTGGCAGGAAAAAATTATAGAACTGGCTGGTTTCTACTTCCTGCAAACAAACAAAAGTCGTTTAATGGTAATGATCAGTAAATGCTTACACGGATACAGTGGAGTCAAGTTATAGTTTTAAGCAGCTACAGGTACCAGACACAAGAAGGTTCAAGCTGTAGGTCACACGAAGCCTGCAATAAGAGTGGGTACGATTAACAATAATGTAATATGAAGAAATTGGGACATTTATAAAATGGATTTCTTTTTCTTTTGGCGCTGCAGCCCAACGCGGACTATGGCCTTATCATTCATGAGGTTTCCCGATCACACACAACGACGCATCACAGTCGGTAGGACTCCTCTGGACGAGTGATCAGCCCGGAGCATACACCTCTACCTGACAACACACAACACTCACAAGCTACAGACATCCATGCCCCCAGCAGGATTCGAACCCACAACCTCGGCAGGCGAGAAAGTGCAGACCTACGCCTTAGACCGCGAAGCCACTGGGATTGGGGCGAAACAGAATATAAATTAAGAAACTCTGGTCAAAGATTAAGACATCCGCAAATAATGGTTAACAAGAGTGACATAAGGCAGCCTTCAATTAAGATGGGAAAATCGGAACAGGACGAATTCCTGTGACCTGGGTGCAGAATACAATGACAAACACTGCTTAGACTAATGCGTTATCCTAACTAACTAATCAACTAACTAACTAGCATCATACAGCACAGTCTTTCTTGACAAGCCAAAAGTTCGTTGGCTAATCAACAAATTTTCGCATTTTATGAAACCGAAGTTAATCACAGCATTCACAACGTCCCGCCATTGTTCCACATCCTCTCACCACGGTTCTCCAAGTTTCATTTTAATATTAACTGCCCATCTATGCCTAGAACTTCCAAGCGGTCTACTTCAGTTTGGTTTACCCACCAAACCCTGCAGAAATATCTCTTTTCTTTCAAGTTACTGTCTTGTTCGTTCGTTCGTTCGTTCGCTCACTCAATCACTCACTCAATATTACGAAATATTACATCGATTCCATGCTTAAACTTAGTAGCAGACTAATTACGAAACATGATCCAGGAGAAGTCAATTATTCAAGCGAAAGATAACAGACAAAACGATCAGAATTCAACTTTCGGAAGAGGCAGATACTAACAAGCCATGGGCGGAGATGCATGCGAAGCACCAGTCTTCTTGAGTAGGAGTGTACCATTCGTGCGTATGAAACCTGTAGATGAAACACGAAAACAATGACTTATAAACTATATCACAGGGTGTGCTATACTAACGGGTTTGGTCGCCTTGGCTGACGCCCTTGACGTGTTCATGTTAAGGACTGCTTTCGCCGAGAGAAGGCTCCTACCTGCCAATTAGTTCCTTGGAATAAAACTGGTTGGATGAATGGATAGATGTGGCTGAACCAACAAATGTTTGATGGAACTGACTTAAGGCTTCTCCATTAGCCTACACCACATGAGGACCCAGATCTTGCAATTGACACAGACGCTGGGAGTCTAGCAGCAGGCTCCATCGAACTACCCGAGTTAGACTCATCCAAATCCATGGATGGTGCTTGTCTACCACTTGGAGTGTTTTGTGGGAGGATGGAGCCTCGCCCCCGGCTCAGTCGCGATAGAGCCTACAGGACCGACCGACTGGATCGTTCACCCGACCCTCCAGCCTCAGCAGGGGCTTCGGCTTTCCTCTTCTCCACGATGAGAACCCTTCCTGGACTGCCGTAAAATAACGGGGACAGCTCGTTCACGCGCGACTTGAAAAAGGTCAGATCATCCTGCATCGGCACGCAGCAGGTTAGAATTGCCGTTGTGTGCTCTGAAGGACCTTCCTTTTCCTTTTTGTTCAATTAGCATGTACAGACAACGCCCCTATCAAGTCTCGTATTATATCGAATCAGAAGCACGTAATTTTCTCTTCTCCACAACATTCAGAGAGGCTCTGGCGCCTACCCGGCATTCTATCCAATGTGTATAGCATATTATTTCTCCCAGGGGTAATGCGAGTGCAGCGTCAAGACCGTATCTAGTGCAAATACGAAGCATGGGCGATATTATGCCTCACATCCTCCGCGTGTCTTCGTGGTGTGGTGGTGCTTCAACACGTACAACTTTACTCTCTTATCGACAGAACATAAATCATGGCCCGATCGCTTCAAAAACCCAATAATAAGCAACTTCTCAGTACACACACACACACAATGCCTTTCAAGCTGTAACCTTAAACTCATTCCGCAGGCCCCGTACATAAAGAAGAGACGACAAGAAACAATATGATGAACCGTTCCAGCAGCACCACGATGGCAGCAATGTATAACAATAAGAGATTTAAGGCCAGGCTGCTGGTGGTGAGCAAGGTTATGCAACTTTTTATACCTTACTAGCCACTAAACTGTCCGACTACTGAGCACATTAAGGAGAGGATCAGCAACAACTGACACGCAAACAAGCAGAGACCTGTCTTAACAATATTATAAAATGCAACTTCATTCTTCCGACCTGTTCCAAACAATTTACGCTTATAATGTGCAAATTCCTGACAACATGTAAGTGACGAAACCAAGTCTGCTAAATGTTACGGGACTCTACAGCAACAGAGGAAAGAGAAAGGCTGACACTTTGTGAGATGTGAGGTTCTCACGACTGGCGGTGGCTATGAAGAACGTCTTCTGGGGCCAGACGAAGTGTAGCCTGGCAGAAATTAACTGGGGTTGCGAAGAAATCTGTTACCTCAATCTTCGACTGTTCTTCTTACCCGAAGACACAGGCAGAAGGTTCCCGCCAAAAAGACAGCTAAATTTATACCGTACACCATGAAAGGTTTTCTTACAACCACTTTAATAAAGTTATTCCCCCCCGTAACTGGAAACGATCACAACACGAACCACACCAATCGCTTGGAGATTAAAAAAATTTGGATTAGAAGGTGTGCTTGATCTATAGATTCATCTGTCTACAGTGACAACCACAGCAGGCGCTGTCCCGACTTGAACACAAAGCTGGGCCTAAAAATTAGTCACACATACACACACACACACACAAAATCACCCCGAATAGTCATGAGCAACACATTTTCAAAAGAATTAATCAACTTACGCACCTGGAGGCTGATGATGTCTGCGGCGTAATGACGGATCTCGTCTAAGATGCCCTTTTTCCTGTATTCCCACTCCAGGGCCCAGCTCGGGCAATACCCATACATCTGCCGCGTCGCGTATTTGTCGCACAACACATTGTAACACATCACCGTGAAAATACCTGAAACAAAGTAAAATAATCTTACTAAACCGAACATTTGGTCTTAATACCCGAACAATAAAGCAAACAGCCGTTGAAAGTTTCCCATTCTGACACAGGTGTTAATGAGCAGGGTTAGCACTAATTTTATAGCATAGGCAACAAAAATATAGCATCAATACTGACAGTACAGCCTACACAGCAGTTCAAACTGGCCGTTTTAAATGACTGCACGTGGCAAAAAAGAGAAAAAGTCACAGTAACACATAACAAACCGAAGTTTGTAAACTGCATTAGCGATGACCCAGAGCAAATAGTTTCGGTCTAATATAAGGAAATCCTGGGGTCGACTCAGCCTCTAACAGAAATGTGTACCAGGAGCATTTCCTAGGGGTAAAGGCGGCCGGTGCGTAAGGCTGACAACCTTACCACCATCCTGAGCCGTTGTCACGAAATCTGGGAATCCTAACTTCCTGGAACCCCCTGGGCCTGTCCAGGTCTGTAATGGGACTGCTTTACCTTTACTTTACCTTTACCTAATATAAAGAAATAAGAATTTGTTGACGTATAATATCTTTATCGATATCAGTGCTTGCTTGTTTGTTTTTGGCGCGACAGCCCCTCAGTGGGCCAGGGCCTCCTCATTCACGAGGTTCCTAGATCACACACAACAACGCACCACAGTCGGTAGGACTACCCTGGACGAGTGGTCAGCTCGTCGCAGTGACCTCTACCTGACAACACACAACACTCACAACAGACAGACATCCATGCCCCCGGTGGGATTCTTACCCACAATCTCAGCAGGCGAGCGGCCGCAGATCTACGTCTTAGACCGCGAGGCCACTGGGACCGGCTTATGGATATCAATAAGATTCTATAATTCAGCAGTCCTCGATCTCGGTCTCTCGAGGTGAATGCCGATATAGTAACCCAAAACAATCTACAGTCGTTCTCTAAACAGATCTTTCCGAAGTATCGCACATAATCACCACCGTATTACATCATCAAAAGCTGAACAACCTCTGTATCTGCAGCGTTACCATCGTCGTTAAGTATGCTACGGACAAGCAATGGTGACGAAGCAAACTTGCAATGTTCTTTGTTCCAAAGAAAAGGAAAATAAATCATTTTCGCATAGCGAGTTACTTTATCAACTTCGTTACTAAAATACACTAAATTAATTAATTAAGTCAATGAAAGTACACAAACCCCTCACAAACCTACGGTGGAAATGGACATGCCGAATCCAAACAGAATTATTTCGAACTATCAATTTAAATTCATAGAAATCCGCGAAGACTTCAAACGGAAACGTTATCACTGACGCATTCTCGATCAGTAGCGAAAAGTTCAACCGAGCACGACTATGGATGCCTTCGGTTTCATTACATCTAGCACCCATTTCACGGGATTTAGGAATCCTAATTTAGTAAGGTAACAACTACGTCAGATCACTACGAAAGAGTAGGACTATTCTTCGAGTATAACGGAAATGCGTTCCTTTGGAAGTTCTGTAAATTTAGACCTGACTGCGCGTTATCATGTTGCAGAAGACAATCATTTTCATACTCGGCACCTTAGGAATCTTATATATCACAGGCTGAGCCGCTCATTTTTCCAAGAAATGCCTGGCCTTTATTTGATTTACTGATGCGCTCATAAAACCCCCTCGTGTCCCTATGCTGAGCCACTAGAATCCAGTCCACATCTTCTTGTCCTACTGCTGTATTTCCGAACGCTGCTGCTCCTACTACTACTACTACCACTACCACCACCACCACAGATAATGATGATGATAATAATAATAATAATAATAACAAACTAATCGAAATCAAAAAACTGCATCTACCAGCAACGGCTGCCTGAATCTAGGAATGACACATTTCACAGGAAACTATCTGTTGCAACTGTTTGCCACGAACAAAACAAAGACGATTTCAAAAGTTATGAAATACATTTTCTTACACAACAGCGCACTGTTCACATGCGACACAGTGTTTATTGCTGTGTTGTAAAGATACAGAACGCGGAACACGTACAGCAATTAACACACACAAAAAAATAAAAAAATTACGGGACTCGTAAAATGCCATTCCCTCGCCTCACACTCCTCAAACAAGCTGTGTCAAAGGGGGCCAAACGTTACTTATATCTTGCATTGTCATGAACAGTTAACAAACAGAAAGCAATGCAGAAAGAATCGCCGTTTGTTGATACAACGTTTGGTAGAACAAAGACACATCGTAGGTGGGAGGGGAGAAAGCAGTTACTCTGCTTTCGCCTAAGAATTGAGGATACTGAACAAAACCTTCAGTGAATGCCTACTGTATTGTGCAGAATGTTCGGAACGAGAATGAGCACTGGCCTCCCGAATACAAGACGCTATGGCGGTGCGTAAATACTGTAACCGAAAGAGGGAGAGGGAGACATGACAGGGAACAGTACGACAGAAGATTGTGGGCCACATCAACAGAACAACAGAGCACAATAGCACATAAAAGGAAATCGCTTCTCTCTTGCAGAAATTCAAGAAATGTAGTTACATCCATCACAATAAAGAGACCGGATGGGCGGGGAGAGTAGCACACAGGACACATTAGTTGCAAAATCTGAAGGGAAGGGACCATTTGGGAGACCTAAGGGTAGACAAAAGATTAATATTAACTGATCTTAAAGAAATAGGGTGTGGGGATATAGAATGGATTCGTGTGGTCAACGTCGGGATCTTATAATCACGAAAGGAAACTTTTGGATCCCACTAAAGGCGGGGAATTTCTTCACTAGCTGCGCGCATTTCAGTTTCTCAACGTCAGATACAGGGCACCAACAATGATTACCCACTAGTTAGTTTGTGAAACTTTGTGAAACCAAGTAACACAGCTACAGGGAAGAACATGTTTTGTTTTGAAACCTAATACATAAGCAATTACAACACGAACTCGCAACTCAGACTACAGAAGTAACGAAGATATCTTCTGGAGTTAAAAAATTCCGAATGTGCTAAACACGACCACGGGCTGCAGTGTGCTCATTATAAAACATCATACCACAATATATAATGCATAATTCTATATTCATGTGGTTTTGTACAACAATACTAAACAACTGCCAGAAAAACACAAGCTACCACAAAAAAAAGGAAACACTCATTAAGAACAACCACAACAAGAACTGCAGTCTGAACTGTATTCATACTTTCCGAGAGTATCATATTTCATACACCGGGCAGATGAATGGAAACATGTCGGGTATCTAATAAAAGTTAAAACTGTAGTTGTTTATACATCATCCATCCACATCTTTAAATCACAAATCGAGGAAAACGCTGGACTCTACGTATTATTCATAGGCAATACACTAGTTAAGTCTACAAGTGGCACACCGGATAGCAAAAGAATGGCGAGATTCCAATTGCCCATTTGGGATATGAACAGATGAGAGAGTGGCAAAATGATGACAAAACTCAAGGAAAAAGGTACGATTTGGCATGTGGGTCAGTGTATTTTTTAAACATCCACAGGCGAAGCAAAACATCTGGCACCTAAGAAGACCAAGCTGAAATCCATTTTGTGCGCCTCCATTCATCCACCAACTACCAAGACTCTCATCTCGGCGAAAAAAAAAATGTTTTACTTCTCACATTCCTGCACACATGTATGACGACAGAAGTCATAAATCAAATAACACCAGGACTGCCCAAAAAAAGTTCGACAATGCGCAACATGATTTCGTAATGTTTCTTTTTCATGTTCATTTATTCATTTGTCTAAGTTTAAGTAATTCAGCATACGAGTACATAGCTCTGACGATACACGGTTACCCTCGTTTTCTTGCTTTACGCTCCAAACTCCATAATGCATAACCTGTCCTGTGTAGTCGTTACGATAGCCCCTATTACTAAAATGACTGGAACTTCAACACACCTATCGGTAATTACGCAATGCTGAACACACTTCAAATCTGGTATTTAATAATAATAATAATAAGCTAAAGTAAAAGAGTTTATGTATAGAGATACAACCAATGTGGAACCTGAAATATAAGATTAAGCCAGTAATAATTCGAGCAAGCGGAATAGTAACAGAAGGTTTAAGGGAAACTTTTGAGGCCATACAAGGAAAACATGCAATAGATTCACTACAAGAGACAGTTACACTTGGAACATCACACGTAATAAGGAAAGAACTGCTGTCTGAGTGGTGAAGATCACCGTTGATTCAAGAGAAGTACATGGAGGAAAAGACTTGTGACAAGAGACAACAGCAACAGCAATAATAATAATAAAAAAGACAGAAGTACAGAAAGAAACGAGAAAAGTAATGGAAAGTATAGCGGAGAAAACAAAAGAAAGATGGCAAGGCAAGTGGATGCATGGACAATTGCCACGTAACTTAGACGAAAAGCTGGTGGACATTGAACAGTCATATCTCTGGTTAAAATCTGGTGACATCAAGGGAGAAACAGAAAGTACAATAGTGGCAGCTCAAGACCAAGCAATTAGTACAAACTATTTTAAGAATAAAATTTTGAAGCAAGAAATTGAGAGTAAATG
>Ga0123352_10006507_pt1 | contig 17886 bp, 14 predicted proteins | sample TergutLab28metaG_FD_89700 | JGI IMG/M metagenome (GOLD analysis project Ga0123352, IMG submission 89700) | Labiotermes labralis P1 segment gut microbial communities from Petit-Saut dam, French Guiana - Lab288 P1 | ecosystem: Host-associated > Arthropoda: Insects > Digestive system > Gut ... | reverse complement strand
TTATTTTTTTTTTCTCTTTTTTTTTCTTTTTATTTTTCCCGCCCCCCATTGTTTTTTTTTCTCCCCCCCCCCCTTTTCCCCCCCCCCCCCCTCCCCCAAACATTGTTTCCATTGTTCATTAATTTGCTGATGAAGGTACCATCACTGTCACTATTAATATTTAGTGCTAGTTGTTGTTCTCTGGTACAGAAAAGGAGGAGGATTCTCACCTTTTTTTCCTTTCTTTGAAATGCTTAGTGCTGTTCTAAATGATACTCCTGTAATGTGTTATGCATTCTGGACCTTCAGACATAAGATGGTTGTAAACTAGATTCACATCTTTATGTTCAAGAAAAACACAACTGATAAGAATATAGTAAGTTTTCAGTATTTCTCCGACATGTTTCAGCCTCTTTGATTGGCCATCATTAGGTAGAAGTTAGGTGTACATTAAAGAGAAAATTGTTTCAGGACAAGACCATTTCTTCACAAATGTTAAATACAGTGATCATATTAAAATTATTATTCCAGAAAGTGGAGTAATATTCGGATAAATAATAGTTAAAACTGAATGAGTACAAAGTATGTGCATTGGTTCCATCGCCTGTGGAATGTAAAGAGCTCATAGTTAAATATAAATTAATTAATTAAATAAATCAAATATAAATTATGTGCATTGATTCCTTCTTATATGTATTTTGGTCAGCGTACAGTATTCTGTAGATTGGTGATGAAGTAGATTGTGCGATATGTAGTGACTAAGGTTTGTGACAGATTTTTTCATGGATGCGATGGCTGGTATATTGTGTAGCTGTGAACATAATAATAGGAAAATATAAATCAATGTGAATGCCATTCTGTATTAGAGGAAAGTGTATTAATTAGATTTTTTTTTTCTAATTTATGAAGCTGACTTTTTGGTCTTTATCTCATCATTATTGGTTTTTTCTGTTATTTATGTTTAAATATTGCGTATGGGTGCAGAGATGGGCAGAAACGTTTTGTCTCCAGCTAAATAAAAAAATGAAGGAAGGGAGATGTTAAGTGAAACAAAATATAAATGTATTTTTAACCTTTATTTACAACTGTGCATAATCACTCTTGCACATAATCTCTTCCAACCTCATTACTCTTTTGCCAACATTTTTCATGTTTTTTAATTCCATCCTGGCCTCCCTGACCTTGCTTTGTCATGCAACCTTGCTTTTCCCACTTCTTCGTGCTTAAACTGCCATACCCAACATCTGTGTTTACGTCATACTTATTCCCATACACTGCTTGCGTATGGTGATGAATGTCATTAGGAGGAATTTTTTCAGCAGTCAGTAACTCAGTAATGGCATGTTATTTGAACCACACATCGTCACAGCCTTCCACGTCAACTGACATTGAACTGGAGTTATGGATAGCTGTGAGTTCAAGGTTACCTGTGGTGGACGGGAGATATCTTGTGACTTCATGGAACCAGTTTTGTCCAGTTTTCATTACTCTAATAAAAACTATGACAGAGGAGGCAAAACATTTCTGCCCATGCTCATATGTTAAATTTTTAGGCTTCCAGTGTTGTTATCAGTTGGACAGTGAACCTGTTTGTATATGTATGTATGTATTAGATGAGGTTATCAGTGTGTGCTGCTTATCTGTAAAAACAAATCAGCATTGGTTTAAATTTACATTAATATTTTAGTTTTACTTCAGGATTTAAACACTGCTGATTTCCTGTTTTTGAAAGGATAGGTAGTTTTACTAAAGCAAACAGTCAGATAAAAATCTTTGTTACAAACTTGAATCATATACTAATGTAAACTGAAGAGGAAAAGAAAATTTTCAAGTTTTGAATTAAACTTTCTTCATTTAAACCAACTTCACATTGTTAGCCCCGCACCTAATAACGTGATGGAAATGGCAACTCTCAACCACTACTCAGGCCAAGAACAAACACCATATTTATTTCAGGTAGCAAATAAATTTCACCAGTCTGCAAGGGTGATGCCTCAATGCCTTGATGCATTCGCATGGTTGGCCAGGAGTGTGCAAGATGTCCGTTTCTTTTACTTACTTCTACAAATGTCTGCGCACACCGTTTGCACAGCATTCCATAAGTACCTGTATAAGGTGTAACTAAAACACCTCTTGTGCAGCACTTCAATATCAGACCCATGTTACTGGCTACCATTTGCTTTAAACTTATGCTATATTTGATTTCTCACATGTCAGAGAACACTTTCTTGCACTGGTTATGTAGTTGTCAGTAATGTCTCCTGTTGTAAAGTAATCATTTGAGTCAAAATGAGATTTCTTGTTTCCTTGCTGTGGTCATCTGTTAAGAGTGTTGACAGTTGTATGTATTGAACTGATAAGTCATTGACTGGAATTACATTGCTGTCTGTCTTGTGAAGTGTTTGTATGTCCTGTGGCAAATAAAGACATATTGTTATGTACTGTAACAAGAATATAACGGTGTATCCATGGGTTTGTGTTTGGGAAATTGCTTGGTGTCCCATGATGCATTTTCTGTCTGCCCATGACTTTTGGGAGTATTTGGGACAAGAAGGTGCTAGAAAGCTATATTTTTCCTAACTGTATATCACCTGAGTACATTAAAGTAAAGAGGCCAACTATATAGGAATGCAATGCCAATTTTGAAACTATATTTCATGTTGTGTGAATTAGGCTGAGTTGTAATAATTTTCAGAAGCTGTTCTATCCAGAACATGAATATTCTGCCGCAGGAAACTATATGGCATATAAGGCTAAGTTTGGCTTTTTTGTTCTCTTTGCAGTATGTACAAAGTAATGAAATTGGATTTATATATGAAAAGACTGGATTTTAAACTGCATTTTGATGTGGAATGATGACCCATATGACTATAATTAAGCTTTTAATAAATTGACAGACTTGGGTTACAGTTGTGAACATCCAGTTATGCTGTCAGAATTTGTCAAAGTTTTTACCAGTTTGGTCTTACAACAAAGCCACTTTCATTTTTCTCTTAGCAGCTCTCTGTGTCAACTTATGCAGAGGTCTGATATTAAGTTTTGTTTCAGAGGAACACATGGGTACATGGCTCCTGAGGTACTCTCAAAAGGAACAGCATATGATTCCAGTGCTGACTGGTTTTCCTTTGGTTGTATGCTATACAAATTGCTCAAAGGCCATAGTCCATTCAGACAACACAAAACAAAAGATAAGCATGAAATAGATAGGATGACATTGACAATGGTGAGTAAATAATTTAATAAAATTTATTTTATTTTGGGAGCAATTTTTTTAAATTATTTGTTTCTGGGTTATTTAATGGCCTTCTGACTCGTATTATTTAGCACCAAATGGTACTGTCATTAGTGAATAATAAATTGGAAAGGATATGGAAGGAAACGTCTCTGGTCTAATTTGAGGTACCCTTCTGACTTTAGCCTGGAGGGATTGAGGAAAACAAAAATATAAGTCCAGGTAGATGGTGTCCTGGCCAAAAGCTGAAAGTGGTTGCATCTTGAATACAAGTCAGTATTACCACATATTGTTTATGTATCACAACGTGATGTTCCACATAAAGATATTGCCACTTGAGACCAACTGAACACTTATGGAATAATCCTACAGTAAAGACTATGGTCATCTGATTTGTGATACCATGCAGAGGTGCAGATAGATTTTGGTGTTTCAGAGGACGATGCTGCCACCATTATCACCCTGCAAATGGAGGCAGCATGTTCCACTCAAACACTGATATCCACCTACAACTCCCCTGCCTGAGCAGTCACCTCTGTGAGGATCTGAAAACTTCAGTCAAACAGTGGTTAAACATACTCTGTTGTTATACATAATTACTGTGCTATTCACTGCATTTTATTGAACAGTCCACATGTTTCCTTAGTGGCGAAATATGTTTTTCTTTGTGTTTTAAGTCATGCTTCATTCACTGGCCCAAAAAGTGTTAAGACTAGGTGGCACTGTGTCGTAGTATGTAGTAAATGTTGGAGGACATTGGATTTGATGTTTTCACCAACTTTTGAAAGAAATCTACTGCATTTTGATTAAGTTGCCAGCTTCAGCCTGTAAGCATTTTCTTTGTGCCAAACACCTCCCCTTGGAAATGAATCAGTGTTGCCATTGGAATTCCGGACACTTTTATTTGCATACTGAAGGCTGCTTATTTTACCATTTGGGTAGCTGGACAGATATGTGTTTACATTAAGGCTCATGTCTCATCTCCATTCACTGTGTGATTCAGGAAAACATGTCCATTGTTGTACTGTTGCAGATTGGTCAGTGCTGTCTTCTGAAACCATACTTGTATGAACCTCTTAGTTTCTGAAGAGTCCATCCAGTGGTAACTTATCTTTATCCCAGCTCATTATGAACAATGTTGCAGACAGGAATGTGCCTGGAGCTCATTTTAGATAGTTTTATCATTGCTGACTCTTCATTTGCTTTGGATACTTGAACCACTTTACTTCTCAGCCTCAACACACATAACAGTTGGTAACTGTTCACAACTAATATCAGCAGTTGTTCACCTGCTTGAATCATTTCACATTTTCATTTGTTATTCTTCCATGAATCCCATTAATTTTCATTTGTGGTTCAAACCAGTTAGGTCCAAATGTTTGTATCTTTATCTTTTTCAGTGCTTGAGGTGGAAAATAAAATTGGCCTTAACCTTTTGGCGCCGGAATTATTTTTTTAATTATAGCACATCCTGTATATAAAATGTGAATAATGCAGGAACCAAATATGTTAGAATTATGAACCGAACTGCATTTTGAAGAGAAAAAAACAGAGAGTATACACCATGTTTAAAATATTCAGTACCTATATTTGTTGAATAAATATATAAAATGCAACTTTAGAGGTTAGCGGTGCGGTACGACCACTATAGTTGACATTAGGCATCTAAAGGTTAATTTTCTGCTATTGTGGATATAAACATTTTGAATTTTTCTGGTGGCTTTTGTTTTTATCCCATCTTACTTGTAGAATGGTGATTAGTAAATAAAGCAATTTTGAATAGAGTCTGTATATAACTTTACTTCACTATTGTTTTATTTACTAGTATAATATAACACAGTGGGCCAGGTAGTTCAGTTGGTATAGCGACTGACTACGGGCTGGACGGTCCGGCATCGAATCCTGATGGAGACGAGATTTTCTGCCCATCCGCACTGGCCTTGGGGCCCACCCAGTCTCCTGTACAATGGGTACTGGGTCTTTCTCGGGCGCAAAGTGCGGGCGGGGCATGCTGCTGACCACTGACCTCCTTCTAATGCTGCAGTCATGGAAGACTAGAACTATCTCTACCCACTGTCTGGGCCACACCGGGCCTGTAACGGGATCACTTTACCTTTTTTTAATAATATAACACAATGGGAATGTCTTGCCTAAAGGTGATTTATCTTATGGTATGAGGTGGGACAACAGTTCATACAATAGAATGTTTTACATTGGGTTTCAAGTGGGTAAGGCTTACTGCCTGAAGTGTCATGACAGCAGTTATGTTTCACTGAATGCAGCACTGAGGAAATGGCAACAGTTCTTGGAGAGAAATAACAAGACAACACATACACAGTATGTATTGGAAATGGAAAGGCCAGGTCATAGCTTCAGCCACTGATCATGTGGTTTGACAGTTCTAAGCCAGTAAAAGCACTTGATAGGAAGAGGTTCAATAATGATTGAAGATTGTACCTAAAATGATATGATAAAATCCTTGTTTAATATTTGTGTTGGGTATAAAGGATTTAATTGCTAAAATGAAGCAAATTTTAAGTGCGGGAAATTTAAGTTACTTGTCTCCAAAGAACAGTTAAAGAAAAACCTTAAATCAAGAAACATGAAGTATGTGTTTCAGTGTTTGTCAGATTTAATTTTATTTGATCATTGTGTGATTTCAGAATGTTGAATTGCCAGAATCTTTCTCTAGAGATCTTAGATCATTACTGGAAGGACTGCTTCAAAGAGATATTGACAAAAGACTGGGTTGTAAAGGAAATGGGTAAGGCAGTGTTTAATATGCTGTGTGTAACTAGTATTGTATTGTACTTATATCAGATAAAGTCAATGCTTATGTTATTAGCTAGGTGCATGCTGAATGAATGAATGAATGAACTGCCTTCTTGAGAAGCTGAATAGTCTGTCAAATGTTCAGTGAATCTGAAGGTTATGTTACTGTTTTCCTCAGATTTCTACCATTGCACCCTATCCTGGTGCTGATGAATCCTATCCACTTTCTCACACCCACTTAGGTTTAAGATACATTTAATATTACCATTTAATTGTGGGCTAGGTCAGCATAGTTGGTATAGTGACTCACTAGAGGCTGGACAGTCTGGGGATTAAATCCTGGTAGGGGCAAGATTTTATACACCAGTCCAACCTGGCCCTGGACTACCCCCCTCCCCCCCAGCCACCTCACAGTGGGTACCGGGTCATTCCTGGGGGTTAAGCGGCTGGGACATGGCATTGACTACCCACCCCCATCTAGTGATGAGGTTAAAAAAAGAGTATAGCTATACTTTTATTCTCCCTCTGAACCTTCCTGGCCTGTTTTAGGGTGAACTTTACCTTGACCTTTCACCTTTTATTACCATTCCATTTACAAATAGTTATCTCAAGTGGACTGCTTCTTTCAAGGTTTTACATTAATTTTTTATTCTGTCATGCATGCTACATGTCTCCTCCTGTCTCATGCTCCTTTCTTTGAGCACCATAATAATGCTTATTGAGAGTACAGATGACATTCCCATAATGCAACATTCTTCTGCCTTTATTAATGCCTTCCTCTTGTGTCATCTATGTACATTTATAATTTTTACATTCAAGCCTCTGCATCAAACCCTGCATACCTTCCATAGAGTATATTAAAGGACCAACAAATGCACTTTGGTTTTATGGATGTAATTTATTGCACATTGGTCATCAACATGTTGAGGCCACTCATGTGGCCATTGTAAGGTCAATGAGAACAAGAATACAGGTATAAATCAAATTTGTCCACATCACTCGAGTTTAAAAATCATATTGTTCTCAGTTAAAATTCAACTATGAATTTTAAACAAAAACTCTATTACTGTATTAATATATTTTGTGCATCTCTTAATAATGCCCAGAATATGGAACGTTTCAGCCTGCATACATTCTTTGGGCGTGTCAGCTGTTTGAATTCTCACCAAGAAATTTTTTCAAAGTCACAGGCTTCCAAGATTACCCATTCTTCCTTTCAAATGAATGTAGAACATAAAAGAATGTGAGTGCATAACATGACTTTGACATCCTGACATGCTCAAAATGATGTTAGTACCATATATTGTCAATTTATTTTCTTCATTTATCGTGTCTGTGACTACATACTGCAGTTTATTTGTATGTGATGTTAATTGCAAGGTACAGTTTCATTAAAAGAACCACCACAATACTGCAACACTGGAAAGGTAACATTTCTCACCATAATTCTGGGGCTTCTGTAGGTGCCAGTTATTTGTTCATTCATTCATTCTTTTTATATCATTACCTACAATAATTCACATTTGTGTCAGACAAATATATGTGTTCAAACTCATGTGTAATGTTGTGATTCTTTGTTAGAAACTGTTCACTGTAGTTGACCTATAAGTACATCTGTTGCTGGTTTTGTGGAACTCCAGTTATAGGTGGACCTATGTAACAGCAAAAACAAGGATATGGATAGCTTTATACAAGTAGTTATGAAGGCTGTAGAAATATTTTGAGTGGTTGAGTTTTGTAGTTGTCAAATATCATGCTGAAACCTTTTATTATTATTCTTGGAGTACTGATCCTTAAAGTGTATTAAATGCATGAATTTTTACTTATCATAACCCCTGAATAAAGATACGTGGTGTGGCTATAAAATAACCGGACTGATGTTAGAACATTTTTTATTCAAAAAATTACACAATAGAAATGTTGTCACCCTCAATGTACTTCCCTCCCTGATCCCTACACTGCTCCATGCGAATCTTCCACTGTTGGAAGCAGTGCTGCAAGTTGTCTTCTGATAGCTTATTCATGAGCTCCGTCTCTTTTGCCTTCACTGCATCTACGGACTTGAACCTTTCCTTTTAACGCAGACTTGATCTTTAGAAATAAAAGAAAGTCCCGTGGGGTTAGGTCAGGTGAGTACGGTGGATGTTCCAACACAGTGATCTTGTGCTTCGTCCAAAACTTCTTGACAGACAGGGCGTTGTGTGCTGGCGCGTTGTCTTGGTGAAGAACCCACGAGCCATTCTTCCACATTTCAGGTCTTCTCACCCTTTCACGAAGGTCTGTCAAAACCTCCTTGCAGTAGACCTGGTTAACAGTCTGACCTTCAGGCACCCAATCCATGTGAACAGTCCCTCGGATGTCAAAATAAACAATCATCATTGCTTTAAATTCAGATTTGCTCTGCCATGCTTTCTTTTGCTTTGGTGAACTGGGTCTCTTCCAGTGCATGGATTGGCGCTTACTTTCTGGGTCATATTGAAAAACCCATGATTCATCACAAGTTATTACGTTCTCTAAAAAGTTTGGGTTGTTTTCAGTGTTTTGAAGAATGTCAGCACAAATGTTCATTCGAATTTCCTTTTGTTCAGGAGTGAGGAGTCTCAGTACCATCTTCGAACAGACTTCTTTCATGTTGAAATTGTTATGTAAAATCTGTCGAACAGTTTCCTTGTCAATGCTAATTAACTCGGCAACTGCTCGAATGTTCAGGCAACGATTTTGTCGAAAATTTCACCGACTTTTTCGATGTTAGCGTCTGTTTTTGATGTGCTAGGACGAGTGGGAAACTGATCATCTCCGATCTCTTCCCTTCCCTCTTTAAATATTTTAAACAACTCGAAAACTTGAGTACAAGATAGACACTCATCACCATAAACTTTCTTCAACAAATCGTACATTTCTGTAGTGGATTTTCCAAGTTTCACACAGAATTTCACATTGACGCGTTGTTCCACATTAACACTGAACATGATACCGATGGAGAACAAGAACACAATCCACTTCAAGCAAAGGCTACTGCCAAACTGTTTGCCGCACGACCTTGAAATTGTAAGCATGAATGGAGGGGAGAGCACAAGCCAATACCACACACCACTCACTGTTGCCAAGTTCACAGGGAAGCAGAAAAAAATTAAGTCCCGTTATTTTATAGCCACACCATGTATTATGCTAATTAGGTTGTGGTGTTCTGATTTATAAAATTGCATTGCCTAGTAGGTGGTTACCAATGTTCAAGAGGAACCTTCTGCCTCCATCCTTGGAAATGGGCAGATGGAGGCAGTATGTCTTGTAGTTTATAACATCATGTAGTGCGGTAGATAGTTACCATTGGTTTGGAGGAACTATTGACTTTTTCCCCCTGAAACGTTGATGTTATTGCAAGACAACCCAGAAGACCATGAGCTAAATCATTACCATTGTGAAAATTTAAGATCCCTACTGTATGCTGAACTCTTCAGTATGAAATTGTTATGAGTCGTGGAGTTATAACTTTCAGGAGTACTAACATGTATAATGTTGACAAAATGTTCCATTGCCGGCACATATATTACACTTTTTTTTCCACTTGTGTGATTATCCGACATGTTTCAGTACCGTGTATAAAGAGACTGGTGGCATATGGATTGTGAGTAACACTCATTCACCCTTGAGTCATGCCAAGCCACAAATGTGATTACATTATTCATTCAAAAAACTGTTATAAATCTCAACATGTAAAGGAGTTATAAATTACTTGGAATGTGTTTAAATGTGAATGTATATTTTTATCTTTGGTTCTTGACATTTCCATAAGAAAGTTTAGAATTATGTATTTTGATGTGATTTTCTGCTAAACCCATTTTATTTTGCTTGAGCTTTGAAGTATTCACCTTGTCTAATGTGAACATGAACAAGAGTTTTCAGCTTGTTAGACTGATTCAACAGAAGACCCATGTGAGGTCACTATATGTATACTTGACTTACTATTTTAATTGAATTTTTATTTCTTTAAGATTGACATGATACTAGAAGTGAGTTCTTTGAATGTCAGACTGTGCGTAATAGAGGACCTGGAAGTACAGATTGTATCTCTAATCTTTTCCACCAGCATGGCAGCTGTCATGGAAGCTGTGTTGCTTACAAAGCCTGCATGTGTTGGGAACTTAGAGTATGAATTTCTCTTGCGGTTCAGCTTACCATATTTCATAGAACAGTCTCGGAAGTGCCATTCTCCAGCTTATTAGCTAGCCCTACATCTTTTGAATATATTTCTTGACATGCAGTGAAAGTTATCTCTTGAAATACTTACTAGCTTTTCTGTTTAAAAATTGTCTTTCAGTTCTTATGAGGGAAGTGGATTACCCTACATGTTCTCTTTCACTGAATAATATTCAGGATTAATTAAACATAACAAGTGGGATTTTTCAAGTACAAGCCCTGTGATTTTGCACACGCTGCGGTCCTGTAAAGAAAACTACAAACTGCATGGGGATTTTCATAACAATGACAACATCTGTTATACAGGCTGTTCATGCTTTTTCTAATGTAAACTGTGTGTCATCTGTGAAATGCAAGTTTTTTTTATGTTTTTTTTTCCCCCAACACTGAACCTGTGATACATTATTTTCTCACTGTTCTTTTACAAGGCACCATTGACGTAGGATTTTTTTACAGAACTTTTGCAAAGGAACACTCTGCTCAACAGCAGACATTTTTAACACGCATTACAGTGTTCTATATGGGACACAAAATAAATGTGGGCCAGTCTCTCAGGTTCCAGCACACGTAAAATGTAGCAACTCTCGGCTGACTCACATTGCGTACAGGAGCTTGTATTTCCCAGTGCTCGCAGAACTGATCAAAGATACAGTTCTGTATTAAAACTTTCCTAGTTACGATATTTAAATCCAATTGATTAATGTTTTAAATTACACATGTAATGTAATGATGGTAGAGTGTGTTATATAATAGACACTCCATGTCTCTTCTGTGTGTTAGTGTAATGGGAGAAATAAGGAGATGAGTTAAATGTGATTTCTACTATTTCTTGTGTTAATCAACAGTGCTGATGAAGTGAAGGACCACTCATTCTTTGCGGGAATGGATTGGCAACAGGTTTACCTCCAGAAGTACACACCACCTCTTATACCTCCTAGAGGGGAAGTGAATGCTGCAGATGCATTTGATATTGGATCTTTTGATGAAGAAGACACAAAGGGTATAAAGGTGTGTTAAGTTTCTACAAATTAAAAAAGGACTCACGGTTGTCTAGTTTACCTGTTGGGCTGCAACGTTTTAACGGCACTTGGCCAAACAACATGCGGTAATGGACTTTCATCCATGTATTGAACAGTATACTGACTGCAGTCTGGTGTTTGCAGCAGTTAGTGATAGACTTCCCATAAGTGTGAATGAGCAACAACAACAAAAATTAACATGAAAGTACTTCATCTCAAGAAGCAAAATGACATGGAAAATGAAGTTTGGATTTTAAAATCTTAACTTGTCGTGTAGTTTAGAAACCTCAAGTAATTGGACATCGTATATCTTGGGAAAACATTAAAGAGCATGTCATTATTTCTGCCAGAAAAGTATACAAGACAGTACCTAAAACTAATGATAACATATTTATGGACAGATATTAATGTAAATGATGGAAGTGTGCATTTTGTCTGCTTGAAAGTACTTGGAATTTAACGTAACAAGGCCAGTGATCCTGCCATTACTGGAAGCGTGTCTGAAACTTTATTTGTAGTGCGGTTGTGCACCTGCTGCACATTTTGCTGAACCTCTGTCTTTTTAACTTTTTATTTTTTGTTTTACATATATATACAGGGTGTCCCAGGAGGAATGTGCCAGACTTCGGGAGAGTGTTCCTTATGTTAAGGTATACCGATACAACCCAAAACACCTATATCCAAAGTTGAACGGTTATGGAGATAATGGCCTGAGAAAAGTGAGGGCTTCTTGCGGTTCCAAATACTGCAACCTGCACAGCTGATGATGCGTCGTGCAACAGCTTTGATGATCTTGAGAGTGGAATGCAATGATAATCGTGCCTGCGTGACTGTTAGTTGCTTGTACAGGAGTTGGAAGCGCCATGTAAAGTGCGTTAATGCGAGTGTTTATGTGGTTCAATTTAATGGCTTTATGTCACTCGTACGTTAATTACATGTTAAGTACAGATATTAACATTATAGAAATCACATATTCCTGCCAGTTTTAATATGTATTTGGTAATCAATAAGTGTGTAACAGCTGTCAAAGTTTCAAACTTCTCTGCCATTATCTCCATAACCGTTCAACTTTGGATATAGGTGTTTGGGGTTATATCGATATACTTTAACATAAGAAACACTCTCCCGAAGTCTGGCGCATTCCTCCTGGGACACCCTGTATATATATATAAATATTTATATATAGTGTGTGAGAGAGAGAGAGAGTGCGTGCATGCATGCACACTAGATGTCATGAGCAGCAAAGTGTTGACAGTACAGAAGGTTGGAGCCCCTGCTATTGTGGTCTTGGCTATTCGCCACTGAACAGCCAGATTTGTGTGAGCAGGAACATTCTTATGTCAAATCAACATTTTCAATTTTATCATTTCTTAGAACTTTTTCAACGGATTTTTTTTCCCGTAGGCGCCATTGCATGTCTTTTTACAGTGAAACCTCTATCCGTCATACCGGTGTACGTTGTCTTTCCACAATTACCCTTCATTTCTTCTAGTCCCGAAAATGCGATTTGAACAGCGTGGCATTATATTGGCAGCATTGTTCCTCAGAGTTATTTTCCCATGTCATTTGTTCCAAATTCCTACTCCTGACATATGGTATGCCTAGAACGATCATTTTAGATAAAAAAAAAATAGAGTAACATGGAAGTTTTGGAATGTGCAGTAGTTCCATGCATTAGCCAAACGTGGAATGAAAGTAACATGATGTTTTTGGAATGCATGGTAGGGCTAACCTGCCTATACTGATAATTACCGTGCAGTCATTATTGTATGTGCAAAATGTTGCCATGTGTCGCCCAAGTATGGAATGGTAGTTGCAAGGCAGATGTTAGGGGGCAGTGTAAATTGTAAAGTACAATTGCCTCCCAGATAGAATGCGGACACTGTAAGCTGACTCACACTTTAGTATTGAAGGTGATTATGGTGATGCCTTCCACAAGGACTGGATTCTACTAGGATATCTACTTCAGTTCTTTTATGATTGTGGACAATGAACTTCTGTTGTGTGGCATATTCAGCATCGATGAGCTGTGTGACTTCCGTGTGGGTGGGGGGAGCGGTGGGGGAAAGATGAAAAGGGAGATGAACACAGCATTGAGCAAGTGCCAAGTTTTACCAAGGCATACACTGCTTACAAGACTGTTAAACCATTCCTTTATGTGCACAGCATTAGTGAGCATGACAATAGAATGTTTTGAGCTTGGAATTGGTGCTGTTTTGTCTGAAATGTAAGGCTTTCACTAAACACTTATCAGTTATAGATTTCTTGGGAAAAAAGTGATTTTAATGCAGGTATTAATGTAACTTATTACTAGTTTATTATTTTTCTAGGCCTAGGTGAAAAATTTATAAATTTTAAATTTTTTTTTGTGTTGTCAACCCGTTTTAATGCCTTCCTGCAAATGTAATTTTTCTGCATTTGTCCTCTTTCCATGGTCCATTGTGAAACAATGGGTAGATGTTCTGCTGCAAAGCTGTTGATAGACTTTTTGACCTGGGGATACTAATTTATGATACTTATCTCCAGTGCAGTCAAATCAGCATACTTCAGACTTTGTCTGCCACCTTGTTCTTCAGTGTGTTCATCTTAAATGCTTCAAAACAGCCAGTTTATATGCATTTTTGGCAGTTTGTCTTCTTGAAAGTGTTCTTTGTATGACCTATTTCAGAAGCTGTTTGACACGTTTGTGTGTAAACTTTATGCAAACCCTTTGTTGTTAATTGCATATTTGAAGAAACCACAATATGTGTCCCATGGCTCATCATTGTGACAACCTGCCTGTTATACAGTGACATGTGAGACACACCGCTTGCCTGAGTATATTCTGTCTTCACCTAAGTGGAAGGAGACATGGGGACCTACTGTTATGACTGGCATCATGGTTGAAGAATTCTCATAATTTTTGGGTTGTATGTCTTTGGTTATTTTGAGTTAAGACAGGCAGTATGAACCATGGTTTCTACAGTGCTTAGAATTGTTACAGCAGTGGCATAAACCTAAGCCAGAATGGTTGCAGAATCCAAACCACACGATAGAATAAATTGGCTTTAAGCAATCAGTAACAACAACAATATTAGAGGCTTATATCTTGGCATACATGAATTTAAGAAAGACTGTTATCCTAGAACAAACTCTGTAAAACATGAGAAAGGTAATTTAACTTCATATTCTGACATGATTTTCAACAGGTGAACATTGTTTTCAGTCAGATATGTAAGTGCACTTGGGGTTAATGAAGCTGGCATGTTGAAATGCCAAAAGCTGAGCCATTAATATCTGGTCCTAGTTCTTTTAGCTAGAAAATACTGTTTAGACAATACACATTTGACCTGGGTCATATTCTGACAGAGATGATTGAAGCAGGAAATAAAACATTAAACTCTCAGCACCTAAAAAACTCTTTTGGTTTACCTATATAAAATTTTTAAATTTGTCCACTGGATTTACGTACACAGTTCCTCTTTACACTCTGCATTTATCTCGAACAGGAACCCTCACCTTGTGTGTGTGTGTGTGTTTTTTTTCTGTCATATCAACTATATGTGACATAACGTTAGTCTTTGAGCATTCTTCTGTTGTGGGATAATTATGAAATTCATTACTCACAGCAGTTTGACATTTTATGCCTTTCTGCTTGATGCAGCTCACTTCATAATCACCAGGTAAAAGTAAATATAAATACAGATGATTTTTTAGTCTTCTCAATCCACAAGCATGCATATGTTTACAACATTTTATTCTGAGTAGTTTTTGTTAACTCTTGAAAATGATGTGACACTACATGTGATCATGGTACTCTGCACTGCTACCTCTTTCATCCTCTGGTGATGTTCTGTTAAGCTGGCTGCTGTTTCATGCATTGAGTAGTGCCAGTGACAGAAGTAGGCTGCAAATTTTAAATGATTTGTAAGTGAGGAAAAGAAATCCATTAATTATCCTGAAGAAATTAGGCACTATCGTACAGAATTTTGCATGCTGTGCATTCTCGCACCAAGGATTCGTGGACTCTTTGTTATGGTGTTTATAGTTTCACATAGTAAATTAATCACCTGCTTAGACCAGAAGTTGATGTGTACCATTCAGTTCTAGTCCCTTTTGATTTCTTGGACCTTCTTAATGGTAGATTTCATAAAGACATTAATGCGTGGACTTTAGATCATATAAAATACATGGAAAAATATTTATTTCTGTACTGTACTTTTCTTCAGTTGACAGATGCAGATCAGGACCTCTACAAAAACTTTCCTTTGGTGATCTCAGAAAGGTGGCAAGCAGAAGTGGCAGAAACTGTGTTTGAGACCATCAACCAAGAAGCAGACAAAATGGAACAAAAGAAGAAGGCCAAACAAAAGCTTAAGTTTGACACGGATGAGAAAGGTCAGTTTCTCTAAATTAATCATTGCAATGAAGGTAATTTATTCCAATTTCAGTACTGTACTATGCTTAGAATAGGGTTATGACAGTTCTGTTGAGGTGTTTTCTATGATATTCAGATCCTGCAAAAAATCATAGTCAAAGAGTACTGCATGTGAAGCATCACTAACATGTTCCATGGCTTTGTCCATTATCACTGCACAGCTGTGAGGCTTGTTTCTTCTTGCCTGAAACATCAAGGTGATAGTAGCAATGAATATGAAGTTATTCTCTTAATATTGATAATGGCATATGCAGTCTGTTATTTGTCCTCAGGCTCATCATGTACCTTTTCATTAAACAGATAACATTCATGCTGTCCAGTGGAACACAAAAAAAAAAGTATTGTCAAACTCATTAATTGCATTATACTGCCAGTAGGTGGCTCTAATATATGTAAGACAAATACAGTAAAACTGATACTGAATATTCTCCACAATATACGCTAAGTATTGTGGTTATAATGAAAAGAGTGTAGAAGAGTCTGTAGATAACAAAATTCCATAATTTACAAAATGTTAACAACCTAGACTGGAAGAATCATATTGATAAATGATTCATGTGTTATATGGTGATTGTTATGCAGGTAGATTGATGCTTCAAATCAGCAACAGTGACACTTTCGAAATAATTTATTTTGCTACTATATAAAAAAAAACATATTTACTCTATAAAGAAAACCTAGAAACTTATACATACTTAATTCTGTTTAAGAGGTGTTGAGATTTTATTTCTTCCATGTCAATATTTTCATTAATGAACTTTATTTCACATATGCAAGGAAAATATTGAACAGATTTATCTGTACACAAATTAATTCTGGAAATAAGCCTAGGCATCCCTCACTGAGTGCTCTTAATTTGGTTCCAGGAAAATGGAACACTAAATAAGGGTACTTTTTCAGTGAGAGTGTATGTATATCTAATTTGTACTCAGCTTACACTTTAATTTCCCAACATCAGGTATGTTTAGTACTGAAATGAGATTAGTGATTAGAAGTACACAGAGTACAATTTAATTTCAAAGCCTGGAAGGAGTTTTGGTCTTTCCACGTTCCTTGATTTTGTCTTTATTTTTCAGAACAGACCATACTGTGGATCCAACTAAGACTAATGGTTTGCACGTATTGAACTGGTATATTTACGCCTAACGATATTGAACTTCACTTCAAGTGACAGTCCTTCCTCTGCACCTTTGCAGAAGCTTTTTTTGCCCATGTGTTTTCACGCTTTGACCCAAAATGAGAATTATTGCCAAGAGAATACAAAAAAAAAATAACCGCAGCACACTTAAATGCACAAGACAAGCCACAACTTATACTACACTACACCACTTAAAGCAGAAAACTAAATTACACAGATCACAGGTAAATTATGGTTTTGTGCTGTTCTGATTTGTCACAGCTTCTTCATAGAGAAGCCTGGTCATCTTCCCATAAACTTGACAAGCTTTTAGTCAGCTGCTGTTGCAAACTGACTGCACTTAGGCATTAGTGCCCAGTAGTAATGGTACACTGTGTTCAACAAAAATCAAGCGGCCTTATATTTCATACGTCCCACTCAGTCAGTGATGTGATGTACAGTTGCCATCATAATTCAAGTTGTATTACTTTCCCCATATTTGTGCATTCGTGGCGTTTCTCCGTCTTCCATTCGCTACAATCAATCATGCTGCGTATATATTAACCAAAGACACCAACACTTAATTTGAAGTTATAGCATGCATTAAAGGTCACGTTACCATGTGATGGCAGTATTCTTCAGAAACAGACTACATTGGTTTGAGTCCCAGTGACAGCATATAATTTTTTCTTTTTGAATATGTTTTATACTCACAAACACTGAATTAAATTATGCAGTAACACGCCCATTATTTAATTATATGTTTCAAAAGTTATCTTTGCTCCATTGGCAGGGTTAGAAATGCAAGTGACGCAGATATTTCTGTTATTTTTACATAATTCTTTTTTCTTTGTTTACCGACATTCTGATTTAGTGGGTTTGTGTTCGAATGGGACTAAAACTAGGCATGTGAATCTTGTTGTTGCTCACGTGCTGTAGCTGGTCACGAGATGGGGCTGCATGATTTGAAACATATAAGGAAAGGAATTGTTGAGCGTATGATGCATGAGCTGGGGAGGTCTGGACTGAAGGTGGTTTCACTCTCGCCTTGTTTCAGAGGTGTTGGGGGGGGGGGGGGGAAGTACTGTTGGAACGGGTGCCGCCCAATTTTACCTTTTGCAACAAGTTCAAAATTATTCTCCCGGTCAGGGTA
>Ga0123352_10006506_pt1 | contig 17887 bp, 9 predicted proteins | sample TergutLab28metaG_FD_89700 | JGI IMG/M metagenome (GOLD analysis project Ga0123352, IMG submission 89700) | Labiotermes labralis P1 segment gut microbial communities from Petit-Saut dam, French Guiana - Lab288 P1 | ecosystem: Host-associated > Arthropoda: Insects > Digestive system > Gut ... | reverse complement strand
TTTTTTTTTTTTTTCTTGGGTATTTTAGTGTTGTGGTGGGGGGGGGGGGTTGGTCGAATTTTTACTAAAGTTACACAATTTACAATTACAAACTCCTTATTGCAGTACTGTTATTTCATCACATTTTAACCAATTCTTGTGTTTTACACAAAATATGCTGGGACTCCATACTCTTGGATATCACCAAAACAAAATTCCCTGAAATTGATACCGGTCTGCTGGCCCCAACTAACTACGTAAAAGTTTCCTGACCACCTGTGTTACCAGCTGTCACACTGCACAGCCTGTATACCCCTGTGACAGTGTGAGAAGTAACTGTACTTTCGCAGCATTCTATCACTGTTAAGAGCAGCATAAATTAGGAACACTGTGCTCTACAATCACAATGCAAGCACAGCCATGTCACAATTATAATAAATAGGCAACTGAATGATACGGTGCAAAGGGGATGTAAAAGTTGCGCTGTGCGGCACCTATGGGAGCAAGGGGATGCCTGAAATTGTAATTAGGGCATTGTACCTAAGGTTTATGAAGCACCCTCACAAGCAAATGTGACCATTTAATTTTGTCACTTGATATCTTGTCCTGTGTTCCTTATTCACAACTACATACATAACATGGTGTATGTTTATTGTCAGTAAAGGAATAAGACACCAATATTTCATCACTGATGGAACAGTGAAATGTAATGGGCCTCCCAGTAAATTTATGGTTAATGAGTTTTGCAGATGGTCCAGTGCCGGACATCACAGCTTTTACTGTAGTTCTATTTTCATACATTTGTGGAGCACAAACAAAACCTGAGTAACAGTAAAACTGTCTTCCTGCCTAAGCACCATGCTGTAAAAAGGCATGGTGGTGTGGCGGTATAGCTCCACTTATTCTTGATTTCAGCATTGGATGCAGATGAGTGGTCCTCTTATATTCTAACTGCTTTACACCTGAAGAAGGAGCACACGGTACCACTGTGTAGAAACTGGGTGTGTCCCAGAGGCAGTCAGGGCATGGCAGTGCAATAAACTGAACACTGGTCAGGATGTGGTGAAGAACTGAACACCACTGAACTGTAAGTGCTGTCAGTGACCGATTGTACGTTGTCTTGGCATTAACACAAAACATAGTTTGTTAAGTCAAATTCATGAACAACAACATACCTGCATAATATTCAAAATATGGAGTTCTCATGGCACTCACCGAATTTTAAGGTTACATTCTTCTGGGGTCTGACATTTTGTAGTCTGGTAGAGAGTAACTGGCATTTTGGGGGAACCTGCTGCCTCTACTGTGCAGTAAAAGTGCTTTTGTTCTGAAAGTGGAGGCAGCAGGTTCAGAACATAAATATTTATGCACAACTAACAAGACACACTGTGTCATATCCCAGCAGACAATATTATCTACCTGACCAGTGCTACAGTGTGCAATCAATGTGTTTTTTCAGTCCTGGCTGCACAAAACTGGCTGTAAGAGGAGCAGGACCATACTGATTACGTTTCACACGGCATAATAGGAAGCGTGCATGACTGAGCCCTCTCTGCCTGTTTTTAAACTTCGTTAAAGGTAAGAATCCTAACAAATGCCAAGTGATGAAACAGTGTTAACTCCATATTCAGGCAATACAGATGAAATCAAGAGAGATTTGCATCACTCATATCACCACCAATAATTAACTTGCACATTTCATCGCAGGTTGTCTGGGGATTCAAAGAAGTTTGTAAGTGAGAGGTCAGTGGTTCAACTCTCATGCTTGATATTTTTACTTCATCTATTGTTTTATTTTTTACATTTTTATTTCGTACTTCTTACTTTTCTTTCATTTCCTTTAAATTATTTCAGTGCTAAGTGGCTGTAAATGTGTGCCTTGTTATGGCAAACTGACTGTGAGAATAGTGTCAGCTGTATTCATTTATAACCTATAGAAACTAGTTTGGCATGAAGTGTTGCAACATAAGTTTCATAATGTAGCTACTATTCCTTCTGTCATGGCAGAACTCATTTTCACATTGCCTGTTTTTATTATTGTCACTGAACACATAAAGTGTCCTAAGCAGAGATTCATTTGGTTTTTGGTCATATAAATTTTTGTGTGGAAATCTCTGTAAGTCTGTAGAGTTCACATCACACAACAAACATCACTAAATGCATGAAAGCTGAGTGCTCAAGTATTTGGAGACATGTTACTGTATGCTTTGTATGTTTCAAAACTGACAAAAGAGAGATTACTCTTCCTGAACGCCAATGATACATGCTTTCCAATTTTGCTGATGCCCATTATCACTGTCACTCTGTTGCCTTCATCAAATGAGCACTGTGAAAGTTCACCTTATGTTCACATGCCTTTATGACAAGCAACATCCTCATTATTTTATACCCCTTGAAATGACAGCTGATAAACAAAGTGATGTTAAAAAATTTGCAAACAGTAATAAACATATTTTGCCTTCATTATCCCAGCCTGTGCGCAGACAGAAAAGGATCAGACCATAAAACAATGGTATTACATTTGTGTAAATGAATGGCATTTGATTATGAGTAGAAACTAAACAGAGATGGCTGACTGTTCTCCCAGTTTTAGGAAAGGAAATTAACACTGATTATTACAAAATAAATATAATAAGAACAAACAAAAACCAAGAAAATGGACGTGAAAGTGCAACCTTTTGGATAAAAATCCACTGCTGTAACTGCTGGACCATGGAGTCTTAGGACATTGACTGAACTGTTGTGAAGCAACGTAGTAGACTGTTGTCTTGATTTTCGCCACAATTTCTGAATTTGGGGTCATGCAGCTTGGCCGTTTTGCCCATTTTGGGAATTCTTTATCCAAGTTTAAAATAAACTGGTGAGGACTCAATCACACATGCCCCTTTTAAGCCACATAACCCCCACACTGTCAAAAGGGGAGGGGGGAACAGTAGGGCAAAATGAAACTGAAACTGAAGAGCTTGCACCTGGCACTTGATACCACAAACTGTGCAGTTACACAGCCCTGTTGTTCTGCAGCATGGACAAGAACTGCATTGCCTTCTTCTCAGCATTCAGCCACCTGGATCTCAGCTGCAGAAATAAAACATGAGGCATTAACTGACTGACTGATCTACTGCCTTGTTCTGACACATCAGTAACTGGTCTGTTCTATCAGACATTCCATACAATTCATGAAACCAAAAGTTCACTAGAAACTTAAAATGCATAACCTTGAAGAAAAACTTATGATTGGACAAGAAAATATACCATGTAATAAGCAGCAGGTAGCACTGTCTGTAGAATCTGGGATAGTTCAAGAAAGAGACACACACAGATGATGTTCTTAAGAGATGCAGTAGACTACAAGATGTTGGGAAAGAAAAAATACAGCCAGCACAACATTATGATAGCTGGGCAAAGACAAAACTGGATGAACCATTTGTGTAGGATTATAGGTGAAAGAATATCAAAAGAGACTGTACAGTAAAAACCAAGATGAAGAAATACCTTATAAAAAAATGGAATGTGTGTGAAGTGAGAATCAGTTTCGTGCAGGCAGCAGGTATAGACTGTTAGGATGGATGGATAAGATTGGAAGGGCTAAGCTGTAATTGCAGTAATCCTCTCACCCCACACACTACACCAATCATATTCTGGGCACTGGCAAAATTACTCGTGCACTAATGGGCAACCACTCTCATATGCCTGGCCTATATTATGAAGAAGGTGGAGGGGCAGGGGGAAGAGGAGGAGGAGGAGAATAAGAAGCAGAAGAAAAGTTCATAATAAGACACAGCAGGGGAAGAAAGACAACAGTATCACAATTTGGAGAATCACATGAGATTTGAGGTTCTCAAAACATTGTTGCTGGACATTACAGACTTCTGGGATATTACAGCATGTCAATTGATAAACGGGTTATGGAAATTTCAAATGACTGTATCACCTGCATCTTGAGGGTCAAGTAGTTCTTTGACCACTTGATCCTGAAGACAAAGCAATCATAAGCCTTCAGACTGTTGGTAACTACTTATCAATTGACATGGCATAATATACCATGAACAGTCATGTCTGTAAGGGAAACCGTACGGTTCATGAAAGACGAAATGTAAGTGAATGGCACTACTGACCTGTTTACATGGACTCCATCTGTTCTGTCAGCTCCAGGATTGGGCTCTCACATACAGGCTGCATGGGTGATGCAATGGGCTGCCAAGGGATAGTGCCTGTTGTCAGGTATGGGCCAGATGCACACACCTGAGGAGAGAAATACTTAAGGAACAGACATCTTGCTAACCCTATCCACACTATACCCCAGAGGCTGGTGGCTATTCTGTTCATGGTATGTTGCTGTTGGAGAAAAGCACTGCATAAGTGTATTCCACAGTCTGATGAGTGTCAATGCCAGCTATTTACAGTTCTTCAATACTGTAAACTGTATGTTGTTCTGGAAATTTGCTAACACAAAACAGCTGCATGATGTTTGATGTGAGAAGATCAAGAAAGGTGAACCCTTGGAATGAGGTAATAGGAAATCATTAACCTGCAAAGACTGAAGGAGTGACAAAATAGTTAGTAGTTGAGAACCTCCAGAAAACAAGTTACACTTTTTCAGTAAGAGATGGAATATTTTAGTTACATAAAAAAAAATTATGTCCGCATACACACACACATACATCTACCCAAACATATATATATAAGGAGGGCTAACACAAATATCTACTGCCACACCAATGAACATGTTCATGACATTCAATATAGTAACCAACAAATGCACTCAATAAAATACAATTCACAGTATCAACTCGTACATGTTTTTGCACTGGAGTGCCATCTTCAGGGACTCTACTAAAACAAAGGTACACAACTGCACCATGGTATTTCTTGACAATAGAGCAACTTGTAGCACATCACTTGTAAGTAAAATGACTTTCTCCATCACCTTACGAACACACACCACACTATAGACACATGACGTTTCAGGAGCTACTTATTTCTTCCTCAGGTGAACACAGTCTGTTAGATAAAATCAGCACACAAAATCTAAAGAGTCGTATCATCTCTTATGAGATATTAAGATTTAAAGATATTTTATTTTAAGTATATAAATTTCCCCACATTTTATGTTTTTAATTTCCATAATTATTTGTGATAATATGTTTGTGACCTGTAATGTTATTTAGATGAATTATTTTATATTGAATATGTGTGTGTGGATGAGTCATAAGTGTAGTTTGGTTTAGAATGTATGTGCTAATTTTATCCAACAGACTGTGTTCACCTGAGGAAGGAAGCAGTAGCTTCTGAAACATCATGTGTCTATAGTGTGGTGTATGTGTTTTTAGAGTGATGGAGAAAGTCATTTTACTTAGTGGTGATGTGTTACAAAGGGACACAAGTTCACCACACCAATCCAGGTACTGGTTTCCCTCACTGTCAGTATCAAAATATTAAAATTCCAGAACACACAAAGCTGAAAAACAGAACTCCACCATGCTGTGACACTAAAGCTATATGATTGTGAGCCTGCTTCAATGTATGTGATCTAAATGGGTGTTTGTATACATGCTGCAGATAAAATATGCACAGCTGTGGGCTTGTACTTGAAGAGACTCGCTATCATATAGCTTTGGTGTCACAGCATGGTGGATTTGCGTTTGTCGATTTTGTGTATTCTGTAATTTTAATATATGGATACTGACGGTGAGGGCAATCCGTACCTGTATTGGTGTGTTGAACTTGTGTTAATTTGTTTTGGTAGACTACCTGAAGATGACACTCCCATGCCACATGTATGAGTTGACACTTAACATGAATTGTATTTTATTGTAGTTTATTAAGTGAATTTATTGGTTGACATATTGAATGTAATAAAATGCACGGTAGGAGTACCAAATTGTTCAAGACATATTGTACTTCCATTTAACACCTTAAAGACGCTGAGGTTTAAACTCCAACCACTGCCAAAGACAAAGGGATTTTACATTTATAACATTCTTAAATTCATTCATGCCTGTATAATGCACTAAGGCCAGCAGTATATAAAGAATTAAAGGTCCACAGACTGCAATAAGGACAGCAATGAAGGGTTAAAACAGCATTTTCCTAGAAGGCACTTCAAGAAGGGGGTCATCAGTTAACAACACTAAATTCTGGCAATACTGTGAGGGTATGGAAAATCTCATGATACAATGGGAGAAACATCCTCAAAGGCAAGGTCATTATACGGAAACAATTGTATGAATATGTGCCCTCATTGCCACGTGGTGAACAGTACAACCATTACCATACAGATGTGTGTATGGCAAGGGTAATACATTTTTGTATTTTACAAAACGTAAACTCACCCTGGGGCACACCAAGCCTCCTGTTTGACGGGTAATATGAACTATTTCCTTGGCAGTAAATTGACCAGCATGGAAGCTGAAGCTACTCTTTCACTCTTCCATATGCCTTCATGTCATGCACAGGCGCGACTTTACCTTTACCTTCACAACACTGCAGACTGCCCATTTCATTCCCACATACTCTCCGGACCAGATTTGTTTTGCAAATATGTAAGTAAATATTTCGTGTTTTGTTATTCCCTTGTTACTGCCCGAACTGTATGGGGGGGTGGGGGGAAGTTTAGCAATTCCTCACACCTTCTTTGATTGGTATGAGCATTCAGACATGCAGCAACATATGCTACAAACATATTCAATGTTGGTCTGAGACAAGACTTTTGGATTTGCATGTGTAGTGCAGGCGTCACAACACGCTCACTCTGTTACTACTTCCAGATTTTCAGTCAATGAATACTAAGTTATAAGTAGTGTAGAAATGGACAATTTCAAACAAAACACTGGATGAATTAACATATTTTAAATGTGTCTCCCCACTTTTCACAAAATACAAACCACATACTTTGTCCATATTACAGCAACGTATTTACAGTTGGTCATACTTGATTGCTGAAGTGATAGAATATTAAGTAAACCTACAGCATGTTCAGTGACAAGAAAAGGAAACTCTTAGTATTAACTGTGAAAAGTGCTACATTAAATGAATGACAGAGCCTAAATGCACTTGCACGTTTGTTTTGTGCACAGTCAGATGGCCAGGCCTATGTACACTGGAGATACACACATTAGTGCATACAGGTTTCTGTGTACACACACAATCTGTTATGACTGCCCGAGTTTAATTAAAAATGACATGGCTGTACAATGTCTCACACACACAGTATCAAGTTTCAAAAACATTCACTCACCAGTTAGCATGGTGTTAAATGTCTGCAGATGGCTGGACAAACTGTCTGCATGAGGAATTTTAGTGGGCATTCTGCAGGGTTGTGAATACTAACCGTGAAAATTAGATACGGACGGCCCGTTAAGCAATAATGCCCTTCAAAACTTTTGTGCATGCAAACATATTTTCATCACATTACTTAATTTCTACACCACATCCTTGATATTCTGGCAACACAAGGTTTGGGCACAAGAGGGTTAACCCTTCAAACACCTGCACCATCACACAAAAGCACGTGCTAAAACAGAGTGAGCTTATGGGGCCATTCCTGTTTTGTGCAATTTCATATTGCAAAAGACCACGCAACTCAGGTCAAAGACTGCACACCTACATCATTGTGCATGCCAAGGCACTGGCACTGCATATAAGATACTCACCAAGTCAAAAGTAGGAAAAGAAAAATAATATAACACAAAGAAACAGATGAACATATCCTTTAATGACAAAGTCTCTTTTATCATGTAGATGATGAATGTGAGTGTAGTTAACAGGAAAATAATAGTAAAAATAGCGGTACAATGGTAGTACTTGGAGTAAAATCAGTACATGGTTGTACTACTACTACTACTACTACTAATAATAATAATAATAAAGCTGGTAACAAAATAATAACTTGTCACGTCTCACCGTTTGTACAGTCACATTGATGGCACAGACATTCTGTGTCAGTGTTTTATAAATGCAGTTATGGTAACATGACTAAAGACATGACACCCACAGCCTGTCTCATCTGACAAGACATTACTTCATGCTTTAACATGGTCTCAATTGTGTGCTGCCTGGTTGACTAGATTTCTCTTATGGACTATCATCCACAGCCAACTGAACACAAACATTGTACACATATCATGTGACTTCAAATAACAATCAGCCAGACCTATGTGCTGGTCTTACACTGCACCAGCTATCCTACATTTTTTCAGTGCCCTGGCTGTTAGCAAGCAGCAGCACATTTCATCTGTCTTTGCGAGACACTGAGTTGCAGACATGAACTATCCTCACCAAGGGTTCATAGTTTTCCTCATTCTTTAAAGGAATACACCAGAGTAGTTCTCTGAAATAAGGATTCTGCCTCAGTTCCTGTCAGTATAGATAATGGTCTTATGGAATTTGAGGTTGTGTAGTTTGTTACATGTGTAACTCTTTTTGCTCCTGTTTTTTCCTGCATCTTCCCATATTTCATTGTCTCACTAATGTTATCTGCATTTTACGTTACTTTCCTCTCTTTTAATCACATTCCTTCCTCCTTGACATCATCTTTGACAACATCACTTACATGCCCACTGATTCCTACTATTCTCTTCCCTACACCTATCTCCTAACAGCTCCTTTTTTTCGATTTCTTTTATCTTTCCTCTATGTCATTTCATCACATTTTCCCTCCTTCTATCTTCCTGCACTTCTTAATTAATTCCTCCTGCCCTTTGCATGGCCACTGGTTCTTGCTGCTCCATACGCACAGCCCTGGTCTCACCTACCACTTAATCTTCTTCTCTGAAGATGGAGGCAGCAGGTTGCTCATGTATGTCATCTACAAACCCTGTGGTTAAAGGGCTTGTCTGGTTTACGGATGGGTCCAGGACTGTGGAGGGGACCGGGGCTGGGCTCTATAGGCAATCTGTAGACAGAAGGCTCAGCATCTCTTTAGAAAAACATGCTACAGTCTTTCAGGCTGAGGTATATGCAATATTAGCGTATGTTCAATGAAACTGAAACTCAGTACAGGCCAGAGAAATATGTTAGCATTTGCTCTGATAGTCAGGCAGCTCTGAGAGCACTTCAGGCTGCCAAAACGTCTCCCTTGGTAAGACAGTGCCAGAAGGTACTGAACGATATCTCTACCCAGCACACTGTGGGGCTGTACTGGACCCTTGGGCATGCCGGGGTGCGAGGAAATGAAATCGCTGACAAGCTCGCAAGGGATGGTTCTGTTCAGAATTTGTGGGACCAAAGCCTTTCTTATGGGTCTCTAGGCAGAACATAAAAAGAAAGATTAAACGCTGGATGGATAACCAGCATTTGGTAATGTGGTGTGGTCCTTGCAGCACTGCAGGCTTGAGAATTGATCTCTGAACCTGATTTGGCTACAAGGGCACGATTAGTCCTTAAATAGGACACAATGAAGGTTGTCATTGGTCTTCTAACTGGACACAACACCCTGAGGCAACATCTATATGTAATGGGGATGAGTAATAACCCCATTTGTAGAAAGTGTGATACTGAGGAAGAAACCTCGGTCATGTTTTGTGTGCATGTGAGGTCCTGGCTTCACTCAGACACTCATGTCTAGGCTCCTTCTTTTTGGACCCTGAGGATATTAGGAAACTAAATATAGGGGCCATCTGGAAATTTGCTAAAGGAACGGGGTTCCTCTACTTTAGTAATAGAACATGGGGCACAAAGGGCCTGTCCTAAGGCATAGGTGCATTGGGCCCTGTAGTGCTTGAACCCAAACACCATTCAATTCAGTTCAAGTCAATTCAAACCCATCTACAAATCCACACAGCGTCATGTCCCAAAATATGTAATATTAACATTTGCTGTCATTAAAAACTAAAATCCCTCTCAATTCATTCCACATAATTATTTTGCCCAATTTGATGCTAAATTTCTGCAGCTGATGGACTGTAAACTACTAACAAATAAATGGGTGTGGTAGAAACCATCATCACTGTAAGGCATATGCTCAGGCCTTCTGTCAATATCATCTTTATCTCAGCTGGTGGTTAATAATTAAGTAATTATCATCTTTATAGTCTAACTCTGCTGCCTATCCTGACTCATTTTAATTCAAGGGTTGTTTGACCGTGCATCTTCATCATGAAATAAAGTAAAATGCCAACTTGATGCAACAATGTAATTTATTGAAGTTTCTTTAGCTCGATATGTTTCGGGTGCATACGCCCATCATCAGGAGCATTAGATGTTACGTTGCAGCATATGGTTTTCTGCACTGGAAAGAATGAGAATATGAAGTGTGTCTATAGTGGCCGCATTCCGTGGTATATAAGCATTTGTCAATCTGCACAGACCACACTGACAAATGCTTATATACCACAGAATGCAGCCACTATACACACGCTTCATGTTCTCATTCCTTCCAGTGCAGAAAACCATATGCTGCAACGTAACATCTAGTGATCCTGATGATGGGCACCTGTAACATGTTGAGCTAAATAAACTTCAATAAATTACATTGTTGTATCAAGTTGGCAGTTCACTTTATTACATTTTAATTTACACATACATGGGACAAAGTTGCTATTCACTACCCATCATTTTGCCCACCATTACACACCAAGTGCAGTCCCACACTGTTACTGGACGTACCGCAAACTCTTAACAGGTCATGTGCAGTTGCTATGCATATTCCACTTTACTCCACATGTTTTTGTACAATGCATGCACCAGCTACAAAACCTACAGGCAGTGCTGACACAACTGATGAGCCTGTTCCACACTGTACAATAACTGAAAAACTATATGAAAAGTTTACAGCAACAGGTTATATTCTAGAGTGTAAGGGAGCACAAAAAAATACACATGGTAACTAAGGAAAAGCTATATGTAACAGTAAGCATCTCCAAGAAAGTCACTGGCTGGACTTGCATAGAAAATGAGCATGTCTGTAAATTTTATATACATGGGTCCATGCATCATGAATCGAATTTAATAACTGTCCAACAAGATGGGACTTATTCAGTTTATTACATTTCTGTAGGCAGCTCTACATGTTTCGGGTGTTGACACCCATCATCAGGAGCTCGTACAACTGTAATTACAGCTTCTGGTATTAACCAGCTCTACCGTATGGTAGGTACCTACCATACGATACACACGAATCAGTTCCAACTCAACAACAAGAACGGATGGCTTTAGATCCAGTTAATCAATACCAGAAGCTGTAATTACAGTTGTACCAGCTCCTGATGATGGGTGTCAACACCCAAAACATGTAGAGCTGCCTACAGAAATGTAATAAATTGAATAAGTCACATCTTGTTGGACAGTTATTAAATTTGAGCATGTCTGTGTTATCAGCAAAAAACCTGCTAAATGTGCATCCATATGAGACAACTGTGGTTCACATGTTCTACAAACAAAAGACTGAATACTGTAAACTGGTAACTTCATGGGGCTGGTGATGCAGAAACAGACTCCGCACTGACTGTGTTTAAAAGTGCAGCTTGGTTTCATCTCAGTAGATATATAAACTCTTGGACTAGCAGCTTTCCCATTATGTGATGGTATGTGCTACCAATTCTAATAGGGTCATTCAGCCCATTTTTATTTTCTGAGACAGTTCATTCTCACCAGTATCCAAAACACATTCTGACATTTCTTCAGCACCTAGCTGATTATCAGAACCTGTGCCTCTCCTGAGCAACAACTCACACAACAAATACTTATATACATTGTTTACAGAGTTTCTGGTGACAGAATAATAAGCAGGGAATTGTGCCCCTCTCTTTCACTGTGTAATTTTTAAATGTTGGGGCATGTGAACGGCCAATTGGTACAGTAATGGCCCCCACAGTGAAGAACGTCTAAAAGACAGTATTCACAATATAGTGCTTTGAAGTCCACGAGAAAATATTCTGTATGAAATCAAGGTGTTTGTTAGGTGTGACATTTGCTTGTGACTGAAGAAAATATACATATATCTTTAATTTGGCAAGTTCAAAATCCAATGGCAACTGCAGTGCACTGAACTAAAATCCACAGATCCTGACTCCTGGCGAGCTGGGCAGCAGCAATTATTGCATTGCCTACTGTGAAATGTAGAGTGAGTAGTAATGTCATTTAAGTAAAAGTCCCTGTATTCTGGTTGTTCCTAAAACACTCATTTCTAGAACTGACAGACATCTCCTCAAAATTCAATTCCTGCAGCTATGCACTTGTTCTGTTTGTCCCAAAGCAAGCCACTGATGACACAGTTACTGTTCTATGCTACTACATGTTGGCATCATACGTATGTTTATTTACAGTCTGCTACTAAAATATGACATCCTGAGTAGTTAAATTAGCTTTTCCAATGGCATGCTAGGAAAACAGTCAGTACACCTCAATATGACTTATATACAGCCAGCAGCTCATCATGGTGAATTTATATACAAGCAAACTGCTCTATGAGTATGAGCATACGAGAATGACAAACACTAAGGACATACTGCCAGCTGAAATTAACCTGCAATTATTTATGACACAATGAATGCAGATGTAAAGGAACTATCATGTTAATCGAGTGGCAATGAACACTTCTATATGTTTGACACAACTGGCCCTTGGATGTCATGCCATGCAGGCTGTACCTACATACCACATGACATGGCACCAACATCCAAGTAGACTCAGCCTACATGTTCATCAACACTGTTCTGACACCCTCACATCTCATTTGTCTAGTACCAGAAGAGCAAGACTGCAATGTCTGTACTATATAACGTAACAGACAACAAAATTTCCAACCACATTCTCTGAAGTTTACAAAGCCTATGTGTTGCCCATTAAATATGTATAATAGAAATGGAAAAGCCAACTAATAGTCTTAAATAAAACTGGTCTTTTTATACGTCAGTTTGGCTAAAAGTTGGAACCGCACAACAACATTTACCTTGACTCTCACATCAAGTCTGTCCAATGTTGCCACAGGCAGTGGGAAAGACTCAACCACTACATACTTCTTTAGTTTCTTACAATATACCAGTAATAAACTGACTCACATACTGGTGAATAAAGTATTAAAAATGGTCAATAGTAGTTATGAAATGCCATGTCTTGGCAGGTCTTTCCTCATATATGCACAGTATTGATTTTCCTGGACAGGATTCCCTTTCTAAAATATCAAAAGCAATACATGTGCCCCAGGGTGTTCAGAAGTTACTTTGTTGCACAGCATACTATTTACACATCTACAAAAGTTACAATTCTAAAGCAAGCCAAACAGAATACCAATTTGAAATTACAATCAGTGATATTCAGAACCAGGAATTTATCTTCAAACGAAACAGTATCAGAGATGCTGTTCTCACCTCAGGCTCTCACAACACAGTTAACTAGCAACCTACTGGGCACAACATCAATCACCAACTGGATAAAGAATGGAGAAATTCTGAATGACAGCTTCAACTGAATTCAGGTTGGATGCAACAGAAGAGAAATGTTACACTACTGCCAACAGTAGACCAGTCACTAATAACAAATTTAAACTTTACTGTCCAAGAATTGGGAAATTTAACTGTACCTCTAGTGCGGGGCTGGGAGTGACTCCAACATAATGTTATTGGTACTGGAACAAGTTTGGACAGACAAGCATCATGTAATAGTTCTGGTTCAGTTGCTTGTTCATTTCTGGATATTCAATTTGTGAATGCTGACTTCTGATGCCCTAATGAACCCTTCACAAAAGGTTCAATAATATTAACTTATACCTGGTGAAAGGAGGAGAGTCAACTTCTGAAACATCATGTATATACACACGGATGCCTCAGAAAGTGGACACACATTTAACATAAGTAACATTGATGACAGGCACTTGACAGGGAGTCAAATGTCCCTAAAAATGCTGCAATGAATGCACACACAATTACACAATGGCAGTAGAGCATATACAATTAAATATGGGGCACACGGTGGCACAGTTGGCTAAGGCACTGCACTACAAGCCAGATGGTTGCAAATTCGATTCCTGATGGTGTCACTGGAATTTTTCATTCACATAATCCTTCCGATTGCACTATAGCCCTGGGATGGATTCAGCCCCTAACAGAAATGAGTGCCAGGAATATTTACTGGGGGTAAAGGTGACCGGTGCATAGGGCTGACAACACCTTCATGTGCTGAGTGTCTTGAAATCTGGGAGCCTGAACCTTCTGGAAACCTCAGTGCCTGTCCAGGCCTGTAATGTGATTGTTTTTTAACATACAATTAAACTGTGACTCTTTAATGAAGAAGTGCAGTTGAGTTTTCTTCTACTAAAGTCCCCACCAGCATGGTTAATAATTAAAGGAGAATATCCTGCATCAGTACATATGTGAATGTTATGACACAAGACTCATGCACTTCCTGCTGGGACACTCCAACCTTACCCCACATACCTTCATGGCTTCTTGTCTTATAACCTGCAATACACGTATATTTCAAAACAGGCACTTAGAATTAAACTACACCATAATCAGTGCTGAATATGAAACACAACAACCAGTATGTAAAGCACAGTATAAATCACAGTACACATGATCTTGCACTGTTTATGGCACATTGTATAATAGCACAAGAGTGACCTCAGTAGTCACATGTGTGTGTGTAATGTTGCCATTCTACAGTCTGGGACCACAGCAATATTAGGGGGGTGGGGGGAACTAATTATGATTGTAACACAACATCATATTATAGCCTGGACACTTTTAACCAAATCCACCACCATTAGGAAAATAATATATCTGCTGAATCTGTGGGAAGGAAAATTAGATTTCCTTTGGGGGGGGGGGAAGGGGGGAGGGGGGCGGGGGGTGGAAGGGGGGGGAAAGGAAAAGAAAGGTTGCATTAAGTTTTGAAACTGCACAAAACTAATCCATGGCTGTCTGACAAAATACCAACAGGATCAAACTGACATAAACCAAATCTCTTGTCTCCAGTCCATTCTAGAGAATCAGGCACCCAGTTTACAGCAATATTGCATGATACAACTGCACTTACAGCTTTTTTCCACTCATTAACCAGTTCTTAATTTACTAACGACACTGATTACTTCCATGTATGCTGTTAGCACTGATGTGGCTCCTGGGATCAACACTGACTGTACCCAATGTCCGGCAGGGGACAGCAGAGTCTAGTGTAAGATACAAAACATAGCAACCATTTAGCATGTCCAGTTTGCTCCCCCCTGTAAGTTCCAATATTTAGGCACGCATCTCAATGGCACCACACTGCGCGACACTGAATGCATGTAGAGAAGCACCCTCCAATCAAGGTTTCTTCAGCACAAATCAACACTTTTAAAACTTGCAAGCAGCCATGCACTACTACCACAACATCAACACTAAATTTCTACACGAACTCGCAAACAAGACAATTACACCATGTTCACACAGCAGTGATAACACTGTCCACAGCAGAATGTTAAAAAAGTACCAAAATTTATCTCATGTATTGGCCTCCTCTTTATTTTCTTTTGTCTCTCTAGCCAGCAAATAGCATGAAGAAAACTAACAGTGGGATATTGTTAACAGAATACAAACCCCACAATACACTGCATAACATCCCAGAAGAGCGTAAATCTCATCTACTTCGCGGCAGAAGCCTGAAGCCACGCAGAATAAAAACCTGGTTGGCAGAACAGAAAAATTAGTTTGTTTTGCATTAGCACCAAACCCACCCTATTGTGCAACTGACTCCTTCAGCTGCAATGCTTTTTCTGTGGTCAGAAGGAAAGTACAAAGATATACTGCATCTCAGTCAGGACAGTTCCTTTATAGCTCTGTGGGGCTGATAATATTTTAGACTTGCTGTCTCTATTGTGACGGTCAATGTAGAGAGTGGCTCTAAGACACCGAGGGTAACCACATGGTCTGTCACTCCCTCTGTGGACCTAAGCAGCTCTCACTCCATTTGCTGACCTGCTGGCCCAGCTCACACTTTACTAAACTGTACATCCCTGAATCCTTCAGTAATAATCCAACCCGTATAGGTCTTTAACTTCCATGAAACCTCATTAGCTGTGACCTGACCTGTTTCTATGACAAACTTTGCTAGCATCCTGCTGATCTTGGAACAGTAATGTGGCAAACACAATCTGTGTCATCCTTGGCAGATAGGACAATCAGTTACAATATACAAGAACAAGCCAAACATTGAGTTGGCAGTAGCAGAACTGGGCCATTACATCAAGTTACAGATATTAAGGTACTAGCCCAACATATTATACAGACCAACATGTAGAAGAGGGGGAAAAAATATGGCTCTGAGCCAAGAATGGAACTTCACAACAAGTGACTACAGCTTTGAATCAGGCACGTTAAAAAAAAACGGAATAAGACATCTACTGTTAGGAGTGACGAGACATACCGTGAACACCAAGCATGAAACCTGACAAACAAATTAGTAGTGCACCTCTGTACAATTGTAAAATGACACATGGAAGCCAATCAGTAAATGCAGCACCACTTTCCAGGTTTACCAACACATAGAAAGATGTAACCTGGCAGCAAGAAGAGTTAAAACCACTATTCTTTTTTTGTCACCAATAAGAGAGTGTGAAACAGGCAACTAAGGGTAAAGTTGTTCCTACTCATGCCACAAAGGCACATGGGACAAGCAAAGGTGCAGCTCTACTCATTCCTAACCCTAGCATGAGTGGTCACATTCACACCCCATTCCTTTTACCGCCAGCTAAATAGCCCCAGAATCAGTCGAACAGGAGGCTGGCTGGGTCCGAGACAGGTCATTTTGGGGAGGAACAAGAAGTCTTGGTTGTGCTGGGAATTGAACCAAGACTCCTCTATCGCCCTACTCACAGTCTAGTCACTACAGCAGCTCCTGGAAACAGAGGGGGGATGTTACTTAGTGATGCTATTAGTTGCTAAGATTTTGTAGTATCAATGATAAATGAATGAAACAGGAATACAAGCAATGGTCGAATGACAATAGGCATCACACCAACTGACACTACATGAGTACCTCAGCAACTCCTGCATTGACCTGGGAGATGGAGTCACAGCAAGTCTTCAAAATAACATCACAATACTGTATGATGCAGTCAATGACTTCACTCTCCAAATTTAGAATGGAGAAATTACGGGACTGGTTAAAACAAATCAGTAATTTCATTATGGACAAGATACAGTCAACCTGTCCGTCATTCTTAATGGACATTATGAACATCAAGACATCTAGAAACATGCTTATAATCATACAAATGTCCAACCTTGTTTTTGTTCACATGTACATCACAACCTGCGCACATTCACATAAGGCACACTGTTCTTATGAAGGACTCCAAGAAAAGTGCAAATATGAGAAAACATTTAAACATTATGTACTGTAGTTCTGGATCTTAGGATTACAAACACAATAATAAAATATTAATCTTCCAAAAAAAACATGGCTTCTTATAAAGCAAAAATAGTGTAATAATATGTTTTGACAAAATTTGAGGTTATCATAAGACTGATGAAGATTCAAGTCTTTTAGTATATGACGTCCTGTCAACTGGTAATGAGCTGCTAACATATTTGGGAAGATTGCTGTCTCTGTCTTCATAGACTAATAGTTCAAGATCCTTGAACTGTGAAGTTGCAGGTAACAAACCCCTTGGAAATGCTGGTCACTCTTTACCAGTTAATAAGGCACTGGGCAATGACATGCCTCAGCAGCTGGTTGCCACACTCAGTGCAGAGGTCCACAGCCAACCCCACAGCAATCTGTATGGGATTTCTGGTCGACACAGTGGCACTGACACAGGTTTGTCTCCAAGGCATTGTTTTCTGATGTCAGTACCATTTCACCAATGCTGCCTGCTTGTATTTCACCCATGCACTATCAGTGCTACATAGTCCAGTGGCGTACCGAGGGGGGGTTCGGGGTTCAACCCCCCTCCGAAATTCCGAAGGCCCTCCAAAATCGTACCAGGGGG
>Ga0123352_10006505_pt1 | contig 17888 bp, 11 predicted proteins | sample TergutLab28metaG_FD_89700 | JGI IMG/M metagenome (GOLD analysis project Ga0123352, IMG submission 89700) | Labiotermes labralis P1 segment gut microbial communities from Petit-Saut dam, French Guiana - Lab288 P1 | ecosystem: Host-associated > Arthropoda: Insects > Digestive system > Gut ... | reverse complement strand
CACTCCTTTGATACTATAGATTTGGATATCAACACGGTAGCCAATCGTGAAGTATCCATGCTTATTGTTGTGACCACAATGTAGAGGTAATTGGTCTGGCGAATCTCCTTTTGGACTAACCACGTCCGTAAAATAAACTGCCAACCATCCTCTTGTTGTGGTGTTCGCTTAGAGCAGGTAGTTCCGCCCTAATGGGTGCGTCCGTGTAACTAATCAAATAGAATAGGCAATAAGCTAAAGATGGTTTACCAATCGCAATTATCTATTCAAAGGATGTGAGGTATGCAAGTTACCACGTTTCGCAACAATTTAAGAACCTTCAATCTTGGCTATAATGAATTTGAAGGGACTGCCGTTCGTATATTCTGATACGCCGTTTGGCTTTGATATCAGCCTGTTCGCAGTCTTTTCTTTTTTGTTTAAGTCGGGATGCGACTTGATGCGATAAACGCCCACACGGTAGTGCGGAAAAATTACCTAATATAACTAGGCTTTTTTGTGTTGTTAAAAACTACCCATTCACCCTCTTGAATCCCCCTGCAATCAATTTTCATTTTGAGGCTTGACTTTTATTAGCAGGTTTATTTAGTCACTCCACTTTATCGTGTTCTGTACAACGAAGATTTCTTTATCACTCCTTTACATATCTTGAAAGAACTTTTTGTGGTATTCTACCTGCATACATATATTGTGTAAATCAACTAATGGAGACGTGTTTTAGTATCAAATTGTATATAAAATGGCGTATTTTATATAATGGTGTTTTTTAGTAATAATTTGTCACAATGCTAGTTTGGTGCTATAATGTTATGGTAATGCCCTTAGACTATTTTCAGTGACGGTGATTTTGATGCCAAGAAGTGCAAAAAAAACAAGTTCAACTTATAAGACAACTAAAACAACTGAAAAAACGAATACAAGCCGTAACTTGCAAAAAACTGGGTCGCCCGCAATAAAAAAAGAAGCCAAATGCTTAGGATTGGCGGCTTGTGGCTTGTTACTACTCATTGGTGTTTTTTTCCCTACCGCACTTGGACCTGTTGGTGGATTTATTCGTGGTTTTTTGCTGGGGCTTTTAGGGGTAGGGGCTTTTGTTCTGCCTATAGGGCTTATTGTGATGGCTGTTTTAACGCTTATGGCGCGTAGGGTGCGTGTGCCAGTGATACAAAGCATTCTTTTGGGCTGGTTTGTTTTGTCGTTTTTACATATTATTAATCGCTTGATTAATAGCCCCCCAGAATATTTGGTGGGCTTTGAGTACATCGGTTCTATTTATTCTAATGGCGGCGTGTTTGGCGGCGGCGTTGTTGGTGCGTTGCTTGGAGAGGTCCTACGGTTTTTCGTTAATGATGTGGGTGCCATTATTGTTTTAGTCGTTGGTATTATTATTTTGCTTGTGCTTTTGACTGGGCGTTCATTTGTTGATTTTGTGGGGCAAGGTGTGGACAAAGCCAAGGATATCTATGACGAACATGCCGCACGGCGTTATGATGATGAATCCGAGCTTGAATACAATGAAAGCCCCAGCATTTTCCCTCGTAAAAAGCGAAGCGATGGGTTAAGGCCTTTGCCGCACCGCCGTACGGTAAGAAATAATAATGACGATTCCGATTTAGCTTATTTTGAAATTGATGCAGATGATTTTGAAGAGACAGAAAAAATTCTGCTGGTTCAGGAAGAAATTGAACAGCAGAGTAAGCAAAAGGCAGTGAATGGGCCGCTATTTGCGCGGCGTGGTGTTGGTGCGCAGCATGTCAAACGCGAAAAAAAGGCTGAAATATTGCCTTTTCATGAAAAAAGGGCTGGTTCTGATTCCACTGTTTCCAATGTCATTGATATTTCTTCCAGAAATACTTCCATATCTGCCGCACCTGTGATTAGGGGGCTGGACAATGCTGCACCGCCATTGAATGAAACCAGCCATATGGAGGTCGAGGTAAAAGAGCCTTATGCTGAGGCAAGTAAAATAGAAGTTGAAATTTTTAACAGGTCTGTTTCGGGGTATTCAAATGCCCATGATGCGGTTGATGATGAGTTTGAAGCAGAAGACGAGATAGACGAAGAAGTATTATTGTTTGAAAATGACGACGACTCCGACAAAGATTATGAAAATTTGTCAATTAAAATAAATTCAGCAGTGCCGCTACAAGACGGTGACCCTTTTGAAGATGGTGCGGAAAACAATGTGCCTTCTTGGGTAAAGAACGATGTATCTGTCGCAGATTCAAAACCTGATGAAGATATCTCAGAAGATGACTTCGATGACAGCGAAGACGTTCTAATTCCTGTCCAAGCCGCTGTCCCTGTTGCCCCACCCAGGTTTGCGCCTATGCCCGAATATCATAATTATCAACTCCCGCCAATCTCATTCCTTGCTAAAAATGATCGTCCGCAAGCCAATGCCGAAACACGTACGCAGGTGCATAAAAACTCTCTTATATTGGAAGAGACGCTGCGCAATTTCCGTATTGATGCCAAAGTGGTCGAAGTGAGTATTGGCCCATCTGTTACGCGTTACGATTTAACGCCCGGCCCTGGTGTTAAAGTGAGTGCTATTGCCAATTTGTCCAATGACCTGGCACTTGCCCTTGCCGCACAGGGGATTCGTATCGAGGCACCTATTCCCGGTAAGTCGGCTGTGGGTATTGAAATCCCTAACAAAGACCCGCAAGGTGTATTTTTGCGTGAAATTTTAGAAGATGAAAAATTTGAAACTTTCCCATCTAAATTGGCATTTGCGGTGGGCAAAGATATTGCTGGTGCGCCGGTGGTGACGGATGTCGCAAAAATGCCACACTTGCTTATTGCGGGTGCAACGGGTAGTGGTAAAAGTGTTTGTATTAATACGCTTATTGCAAGTTTGCTGTATAAATCCCGCCCGGATGAAGTAAAATTATTGATGATTGACCCAAAAGTTGTGGAATTGAGCGTATACAATGGTATCCCCCATTTGCTTATTCCTGTAGTGACAGACCCGAAAAAAGCGTCGGGGGCATTAAGCTGGGCGGTTCAGGAAATGGAAAATCGCTATGCCGCCTTTGCTGAAACAGGTTGCCGCGACTTGAAAGGCTACAACCGCCACATGATGGAAAAAGAAGAACAACGGCTTCCGCAAATCGTCATTATTATTGACGAGCTTGCTGATTTAATGATGACATGCAAGGGCGAAGTAGAAGAGTCTATTTGCCGCCTGGCACAAAAAGCCCGCGCCGCCGGAATCCATTTGATTGTGGCAACCCAGCGTCCTTCGGTTGACGTTATCACTGGGTTGATTAAGGCGAATATTCCTTCGCGGCTGGCATTTGCTGTTTCATCTGGTACGGACAGCCGAACAGTCTTGGATATGTATGGCGCAGAAAAGCTGCTTGGGCGCGGTGATATGCTGTTCCTGCCCATTGGGCAAAACAAACCTATTCGTGTACAGGGCGGGTTCATTTCCGATAAGGAAGTTGAAAACTTGGTGAACTTTCTGAAAGCGCAAGCCCCTGTGGAGCATACTACAGAAATGATTCAGCAAATTACGATGCCCGGTAAAGCAAAAGTGGAAGGCGATGTCGATGAGTTTTTCTACGACGCGGTTGAATTTTTGCTGACCAAGGGCAAGGCTTCCACCAGTATGCTGCAACGGCAATTTAGAATTGGTTATAATCGCGCTTCACGGCTGATGGAAGACCTGGAAATTAGAGGAATCGTTGGCCCCGAAGATGGTGTTAAGCCCAGAAAAGTGACGATAACCAAGAAGGAGTATCAGGAAATTTATGGGCAGAATGAATAATGATGGCGATATGACTGCGCGTATAATAGATGGCAAGCAACACGCGACGGCGATACGACAATCTGTCAAAGCCCGCGTGGATGGCGGTGTTCGGGCACATCTTGCAGTGGTATTGGTCGGCGAAGACTCCGCCTCGCAAGTATATATTAATATGAAGCGAAAGGCTTGCGCGGAAGTGGGTTTTGAATCCACTTTGCACTGCTTGCCCGAAATGGCAACCCAAGCAGAAGTGATTGCGCTGATTGATAAACTAAACGCTAACCCATCGGTAACAGGCATTTTGGTGCAGCAGCCCTTTCCCGCACATTTGCAAAAAAACGAGATTGTCTCTCGTGTGGCGATAAACAAAGACGTAGATTGCCTTAGTCCATACAATGTTGGAATGGCTATGGCAGGGCAGGGCAAATTGTTGCCCTGTACCCCAGCGGGCGTAATTTCCCTACTAAAACGTGAAAATATTCCGATAAAAGGCAAACACGCGGTGGTTGTTGGGCGAAGTGATATTGTTGGCAAGCCACTGGCATTGATGCTTTTAGCGAACGACGCAACGGTTACCATTTGCCACAGCCGTACAGAGCATTTGGCCGAGGTATGCCGAGGCGCGGATATTTTGGTAGCGGCGGTAGGTCGTGCGAAATTCATCACCGCAGATTTTATTAAGCCCGGCGCGGTTATTATTGATGTGGGTGTAAATCGGCTGGATAATAAAAAAGTGTGTGGCGACGTGGATTTTGAAAATTGCATGAACATCGCTTCATATATAACGCCTGTACCTGGTGGCGTTGGGCCAATGACGGTTGCCACATTGATGGAAAATTGTGTGAAGGCATGGGAATTGCAAAATGCATGACGTTTATTTAGTGTCGCTCGGTTGCGATAAAAATCGTGTAGACGGCGAAGTAATGATTGGAAACCTTCGACGTGCTGGGTTTAATGTAGTGAATGATCCAATTGGCGCACAGGCTATCATTGTCAATACATGTGGGTTTATTCGTGATGCGGTGCAAGAATCCATTGACCTGGTTTTAGAGCTTGCGGCGCACAAACAAGATGGCGAATGCAAGGGGCTAATTATTGTAGGTTGCATGAGCGAACGCTATCGCGGCGAAATTAAGGAATCAATTCCCGAAGCGGATGCCATACTAGGCGTTAAAGAATATGATCAAATCGCGGTTGTTGTGGCTGAATTGATTGGCATTACCTTGAATAAGTCAGGGCAAGTAGAAAACGCCGACGAAGTAGGGGAAACACTATTAAGTGACCCATTTTTGTCGCGCATGTCGGCACGTCGCGATGATATTATTCCACATGTTGCTTATGTAAAAATTGCTGAAGGTTGCGATAATCATTGCACTTATTGCACAATTCCTAGCATTCGCGGTGCATATACCAGCCGCTCTATGGATAATATATTGGAAGAATGTCGTCAGCTAATAAATGCTGGTGTAAAAGAACTCGTATTGGTAGCACAAGACACCGCACTTTATGGTGTGGATATTTATAATGAAAAAAAACTACCGGAACTTTTGAGGAAAATTGCTGAACTATCACCCAATAGCCTGTGGATTCGACTCATGTATGCCTATCCAGAACACATTACTGATGAACTCATTCAAACAATGGCAGACACTCCGCAAATTTGTAAATACATCGACATGCCCATCCAACACAGCGAGGACGATGTACTCAGAAGAATGGGACGGACAAGCAATAAAAATGAATTAATTAATCTGATATCTACCTTGCGTGAAAAAATCCCTGAAATAGCCATTCGTACAACGTTAATCGTGGGGTTTCCTGGGGAAACTGTAGAAAATTTTCGCGACTTATACCGCTTTGTTAAAGCAATGCAATTTGACAGACTGGGTGTATTTCCATATTCCCGCGAGGACGGTACCCCAGCCGCCATGTTGCCGCAACAATTAAAGCCCGAGATAAAGCAAGTGCGGCTTAAACGCATCATGGCATTACAGCAAGCCATTCACTTTGCAAAACAAAAAGCAATGATTGGAAAAACAGTAACCGTGATTATTGATTCTACAGAACAACAAAATGGTGTATATCCAGCCCGAACCCAGCAAGATGCATACGAAGTGGATTCTATTGTGTATGTGAAATCAAGCGAACCACTAAAGCTTGGTCAAATATGCCAAGTGAGTATCACTGACGCAGAGGCATATGACCTACATGCAGAATATATATGATGATAAGATTTGAGGGCGAAGCCCCCATTTAAATCAAAGGAGGTCATCCCTCATGAATTTACCCAACAAAATCACTCTATTCAGGGTGTTCATGATTCCGGCGTTTCTATTTATATACCTGGCTCGACCCTTCGAACCAGAGGCAGTCAATATGTGGCTGGCTTTGGTTTTATTTTCTGTTGCGGCAATCACCGATGCCTTAGACGGGTATCTGGCGCGTAAGCTAAAATTGGTCACAAACTTTGGCAAGTTAATGGATCCGCTTGCGGATAAACTGCTGGTATGCTCGGCACTTGTGGCGTTCGTTGCGTCAGGGACACTTCCCGCATGGGCGGTCATTATCATGATTAGCCGCGAATTTTATATTTCAGGGTTGCGACAGCTTGCGATTGAACAAAACATTGTGCTTGCCGCAAGCAATGGAGCTAAATTTAAAACCATTGCGCAAATTGTGTTGATTATATATCTCTTATTACCGTTTAGGGAACTCGTTTTCGAGCCTGTGGTTTGGGGACTGATTTTTGTCTCCATTGCGTCTAGCGTATTGACGGCGGTGGACTACACTGTAAAGAATATATCCATTTTTTCAAAATCTGTTTAGGCTGCTAAATAGATTTTTATGCTATAGGAAAGTGGCTTTTACGAAACGCGCGCGCAAGTGCGCTTTATTTTGAAGGAGTAATGAGATGACAGCAGAAATTTTAAGCGTTGGTACAGAACTGCTACTGGGCACCATTGTAAATACAAATGCCGCTTTTTTATCCGAAGCATTGGCAAAGTTGGGAATTGCCGTATACAGTCAAGCGACGGTGGGCGATAATCATGACCGCCTGATGTTGCAGTTGCAACAATCCTTTGGCAAAGCCGATATGCTTATTGTATCCGGCGGGCTTGGCCCAACCCAAGACGATATCACAAAAAGCGTAGCGGCAGAATACTTTGGTCAAGCACTGGTGATGCACGAAGAATCCCTGAACCGCATAAAAGCGCGATTTGCAGGGCGTGAGCTACCCGATAATGTAGAACGCAATGCCTTAGTCCTTGAGAACGCGGAAATCTTACTCAATGACAATGGTGCCGCCCCAGGCATTATTATAGAAAAAGACGGAAAAACACTCATCATGCTGCCGGGGCCACCACATGAAATGGAACCGATGTTTACAACATATGCGACTGCTTTTTTACGCAAAAAAACAGATAGAGTATTCCTATCTCGTACGATAAAAATCATTGGCATCGGCGAATCAAAAGTAGAAACCATGTTGCAAGATTTAATCGATGCGCAAACAAATCCAACCATTGCCCCATACGCAAAAGTAGGTGAAGTGCATGTGAGAGTGACAGCATCCGCACCTGATGAGCAGGCGGCAAAAGATTTAATCCACCCGCTTGTCACAGAAATATGTAATCGTCTGACGCCGCATGTTTATAATGAGTCAGTTATTTTGCCTCAAGAAAAAGAATCTGAACTCAACGAAGAATCAACCCTAGCAGAAATAGTAATAAATCTTATAAAATCACAACATAATACCCTTGCCATTGCTGAATCATGTACAGGTGGTCTTTTGACAGCGGATTTGGTTGCGATTCCAGGTTGCTCTGCCATCCTTTATGAAGGGTTAGCCACCTACGCAAACATATCAAAAATTCGGCGTCTTGGCGTGAGTGAAGATATAATAATGACCCACGGTGCGGTGAGCCGCGAAACAGCAGGTGCAATGGCCGAAGGTATTGCCAAAACAAGTGGTGCCACCATTGGCATCTCCACCACAGGCATTGCCGGCCCTGACGGCGGAACCCCGGAAAAACCAGTGGGTCTTGTGTATATTGGAATACACATGGATGGTAAAACAGAAACCCATGAGTATAAAGTAATAGGCAACCGTAATGAAATACGTACGCGTGTTGTAAAACTTGCACTAAATATTTTGCGACAAAAAATGGAGAAAAGATAATGTAGAACAACGTCAGTTTAGTTTTGCCTATAAATATATGATATTGAAATTATGAAAATAAAATGGAGGCTGCTTTGAATCACATCAGAGCAGCCTCCAATTTTTATTGAAATTTAATTCAATACACTTACCAACCAGTCCAACCAGGCATGTGGTCTACATCACCAAAGAACTGAATCCAAGCCTGTTCGCGTTCATTGATAATCGCTTGACCGCCCATAGACAGATACTGTCCAAACATGGTATCCCATACATTATCAAAGTCTGCAACAGAAGCGGTTATCGCATTGTGGAATACTGTGTTGCGGAACTCGTTGAGCGGTGTACTCATGCCTTCTTGTGCATCAATTGGGCGGGTTTGTACTTGACGGAACACTCTCATATTGTTAAGCCCTGCGTTGCGTGACGCAATAATGGCGTCTGGCTCTATGCCAGGGTAAGCCTGCGCCAAAGTACCAAGTGTACGTGCATCATCGCCAAGGTCTATGCCATTTACAGTGATAGCAATATCAAAGTTGCGGAGCCCGCCGAAAATCATATTGTCTGGGAATCTGTGCGCGCCAGCTTGGTCTGCGGGGTCTTCACCAATAGAGCGGATTGCGCCGTCAGGTAAGGTTTCACGGTGGATTCCTTCAATGCCAAAGCCTAGATACTCACGTACGCCGACACGGCTAATCCAGTCAAGATACAACAAAGATGCCACAGGATTTTGGTTTGTGTGCGGGAAGAACAAAGAGCGGTCTGTTGGCGGCGGCATGTATTTTACAATTTCGCCGGCATCATTGGGGAAAGGTGTAACAACTATGAAGTTGGCATCAGAACCTTGGTGTTCACGCATTTCTGTAATAAAACGTTCTGCCGGACGGAAAGGTATATCCCAGTTGTGAATCATTGAACCAACAAAGCCAAGCCTGACTAAATCGTCTGGTATAGAATCGCCTGGGCCGTAGTATGCAAATTCAGAGAATATCAGACCTTCATTAAACCAACTGTTTAGTACACGCGCAGCCTCTTTTGTTGATGGATGCATGAAACGGCGGTCGTCAAAGCCAAGTACGTACCAATCACGTTCGGTAATATTATCTGGAAGGAAGGATTCAATCAAGTTTGAAGTCTGCCAGCCTACGTCTTCGCTCATCATAAACGGAACCATCATGTCGGCATCTGCGCCAAGTAGAAGTTCTGCGTTATCGCGGAATGCGCGCAACGCATCTTCAAATTCTTGAAGCGTTGTTGGCTCTGCAATACCCAATGTGTTGAGCCAATCTTCACGGATAAATGTGTTTGTACGGCCATCTGCAATCAAACGACCGGCAATCGCCCAAATTTGACCTGTTTGTAAGTTTCTATTCCAATATACATTGTCTGGAGTCAACAAACCATATAGGTTTGGCAACCAGTCGCCATATGTGGCCAAAAGTGGTGACAGGTCTTGTACAGCACCCATGTTAGCAAATGTTTCTATAAGTGGCATACTGAATGAAAACGCTACGTCTGGTGCATCACTGGCACCAAGCAGTGTTGTCAAAAATTCTTGCTCTGTCCAGCGTGGGATGCCAACAAACTCTACATTGATATTATGGTCGATAAGAATTTGCTCTTGAACCCATTCTGCCCAGTGGCTTGTTGTAAAATCTGGCCAGCGTTCATTTCCTCTGTCCCATACAGCCACTGAAATGGTAACAGGTTCAAGGAAACGAAGGTTTTCGTCCAGCCCATGAGTGGCAAGTCTTGGGTCGCCTTCATCTACTACTACATCAGCTTCTTCACCCGCCGCTGGTACATCTACAACGGCTGCTTGTTGTGGTGGTGCAGTAGCAGGGGGCGGTGCAGGTGTATCATCCTGTCCGCAAGCGGTAAACGCTAACGCTGCCACAAGTAAAAACGTCAAAACTAGTGTTGCTTGTAATACTCTTTTCATTGTCATTGCCTCCTTATTTTTTATGTGAATAAATTTATGTCAAGCTTGAAACGGGTCAACCTTTAACCGCGCCAAGCGTGGCACCTTTAACAAAATACTTTTGTGCAAATGGATAGACCAGCAAAATGGGCACGGTGGCAACTACGATAGCAGCAGCTTCCACTGCTTGACCCCAGCCGGGTGCAGCAGCCGCGCCTGGGTCAAGTGTATCCACAGCAACGATATTGTTGATAATGTTAAAAAGCAACAATTGTATCGGATGATATTCCAGTCTGCCAGGCAGGAAGAATAATGCGTCCATAAATCCATTCCAACGCCCCACCGCATAGAATAAGCCAATGGTGGCAAGTACTGGTGTTGACAGCGGCAGATATATTTTTATTAAACATGTCAGTGGGCCTGCGCCATCCATTTCGGCAGATTCTTTTAGGCTGTCTGGTATTCCCATGAAGAAATTCCGCATGATTATCATAAAAAACACAGATATCATGCCTGGCAGGATAAGTACTGCGGGATTATTTAAAAGCCCAAGCGTACGGAAAAGGATGAATGTAGGAATGAGGCCTGCGCCGAAATACATAGTAAAAATCATCAACACTGTAATCACTTTGCGCCCTTTCAATGACTCATAGGTCAATGGGTATGCGCACAAAATTGTCATGGCGAGGTTAACCACCACTGCAACAAAAGTCATGATTGCTGTAAATACCAAAGACCGCATGAATCTTTGGTCTCCCAGGACATCGGCATATGCACCTGTTTGAAAACCTACAGGCAAAAACGTGACCTCACGCCGCATGATGGCGGTTGTGTCAGACAGTGAAGTTGCCACAACAGACAGAATAGGCAGTATACAACTCAAGATGAGCAAAATCATTACAAACACAATGATCCAATCACCGATGGTTGAGCGTTTTAGTCTACTCTTTTTTGGCTTATTCATATGCCTACCTCCTACCATAATCCGTTACCGGTTGCTTTTTTAGACGCAAAGTTAGCCATGAAAAGGATAATCAAGTTAATAATCGAAGCCATCAGCCCTACTGCCGCGGCGCGGTGATACTGCGCACCTTCAATACCCCAGCGGAAAACGAATATCGGCAAAACAGTCGAAACATCTCTAACCAGATGATTTTCCATCGCCAAGAACCGCGCCATGTCTGCACCCATTATTCCGCCTAATGTTAGGATGACCAACGTCATGATTACGGGGCGGATTCCCGGTAAGGTGACATGCCACATTTTCCTTAGGCGGCTTGCACCATCCAAGTCTGCTGCTTCATATAATTCGGGGTTAACGGCGGTGATGGCGGCAAGGTATATGATAGTATTAAAACCCAACCCGCGCCATATTGCTGTAAATACATTGGTAAACACCCAGTGGTTGCTGCTGGCCATAAATGGGATGCCACTCTCAAGGCCAAAGAAATTCATGAGTATGATATTGACTGCACCTGTTTCTGTTCTAAATAGCCTTAACATCAAACCGCCGACAATAATCCAAGAAAGGAAGAACGGCATGTATGATATCGTTTGAGTTATTTTTTTGAAACGTTTGAACTTGAGTTCGTTCAACAACAATGCCAGAATAATGGGCATGGGGAATCCTATAACGAAGTCCAAAATACTAAATAAAACTGTGTTGCGCACTGCTTGGATGAACTGAATATTGTCAAATGCCCATCTAAAGTTCGCAAGACCAACCCAACGCTCCCATGGGTTTTGTGTGACGGGGATAATAATGTTGTTTGTCATGAAAGCAATCAAGAGATTGACCATTGGCGAATAACTGAAAATAAGAAAATAAATAATTGGCGGCAACAGCATCAGATAAAGTGCCCAATGCCTTTGCATATACGCCCCAAACATACTTACCCGCGATACTGTTGGTTTTGTCATGCTTCTCACACCTTTACAAAATTTTGAATATAGTCAACTATTCACAAAATTCATGTTTTACGAATACATGTATTTAAAATCGTACATAAATACGAAAAAAAAGACAAACGAGCGATTCTTTTTTTTATGCCGTCAAGGTAAGTCAGGTAAATCCTGATTTTACCTTGTTTTTTTGCTGCATGTATTCGTAAAACATGAATTTTACGAATATATATATTATAATCTCCAATGTGCTACTGGCTCTTTAGAAATCACAAATCAAGTAACAATTTCATTACAAGGCATGGATATGATTGCGTACTGTATTAATTGCTATATAATACAGTGAAATACTATTGCATTTTATGCATTATGTATATGGAGAGTTTAAATAGTTTTTATATTTATTTAGTTTGCATTAAAAAAACATGCACATAACAAGGAGAAAAAACATGAAAAGTTTAAAAAGTGCATTCAATGATGGATGGCAGTTTAAAATGCAAGACGAATCCGAATGGAAATCTGTGAAAATTCCACATGATTGGCTTATCAAAGATACGCATAACCTGTACAAAACTGGCGTTGGAATGTATCGGAAAATTTTTGACATCAATAGCGATGCGGGAGAAAAAGTGTTTTTAAACTTTGATGGGGTTTACATGGATACGTCGCTTTCGGTAAACGGAAAACATGCAGGCGAATGGAAAAATGGATATACATCTCATATTTATGACATTACAGATTATATCAATCCCAATCAAAACGAAGTAATACTTACCGTAAACCATGCTGCGCCAAATTCCCGCTGGTATTCAGGGGCTGGAATCTATCGCAACTGCTGGCTTATACAAAAAGATGAAGTGCATTTTGTTCATGACGGTGTGTATATATCAACAATCCGTCAAGATGAGGACGTTTGGCGTGTTGAAATCGTGGCTGAAATTGAATGCTTCGATGAAACATGCAAAGTCGAATATAAAATAAAAAACAGTGTTGGCGACAATGTACTAAACGCTGACAGTCACGTCATTTCACATGTGGAAGTGTGCACAAATAGAGATATCTATGCCTCCAACGGCAAACTCGCAAAAACAATCATGTTATTTAATTCAAAAGTTGACGTTAAAAATCCTGCGGTATGGGATATTGATAACCCAGTCTGCTATGAACTAGAGGCGAGCCTCACCATTGATGGTGAAATCTTTGACATCATGCAGGTTCGCTTTGGTTTCCGTGAAATTGAATATACCGTTAATGATGGATTTTTTCTAAACAGACGACGTGTAGACATTCAAGGTGTATGTCTGCACCACGACCTAGGCTGCCTTGGTGCGGCTATAAATAAAGATGCACTGCGCCGCCAATTTTTAATCATGCAAGAGATGGGCGTAAATGCCTTGCGCACCGCTCACAATCCACCCGCCATCGAGTTTATGGAATTAGCTGATGAAATGGGATTTTTGGTCATGACAGAGTTCACTGACGTGTGGCGGCGACGCAAAACCACACATGATTACGCCCAGTTTTTCGATACTTGGGCAGAAAAGGATGTAGCCGCATGGGTAAGGCGTGATAGAAATTGTCCGTCAGTCATCATGTGGAGTATTGGCAACGAAATTTATGACACACACGCCGATTTTGAAGAAGGTTCAAAAACCATGCAGTTTCTTATGAAACAAGTGGAGATGCATGACTATAAGAAAAATGCTTCAATCACCTTATGTACCAATTATATGCCCTGGGAAAACACACAAAAATGCGCAGATATTATAAAGCTGGTTGGATACAACTATGCAGAATATTTATATAATGACCATCACCTGAAACATCCTGACTGGATAATATATGGCGGCGAAACGGCTGCAACTGTACAAAGCCGTGGCGTTTATCACTTTCCGCTAAAAAAAGCATTGCTGGCTGATGATGACTTGCAATGCTCTGCACTCGGCAACTCAGCCACCAGCTGGGGTGCCAAAAGTGTTGAACATGTCATAAAAGACCATAAAAATGCAACCTTTGCGCTAGGGCAGTTTTTGTGGACGGGCATTGATTATATTGGTGAGCCAACACCATATCATACAAAAAATGCATACTTTGGTCAGGTTGATACGGCAGGATTTATGAAGGATTCTTTTTATATCTACAAAGCCGGATGGACAAATTACAAAGATGCACCTTTTGTACATGTGTTTCCGTACTGGGACTTTTCCCCTGGTCAACCGATTGATGTACGCATTGCGTCCAATGCACCGCAAGTTGAACTATTTTTAAATGGAAAGTCACTGGGACGGTATGACAATGACCTGACTACCAGCTATATTGTCCCCTATGAAAAAGGCACTATTAAGGCGATAGCGTATGATGAAAATGGAAATATTCTGGCTGTCGCAGAGCGGTATTCATTTGGTGATGCGGTGCGGCCTGTGGTCAACACTACACAAATCGGAACACTCATTTTTGCAGAAATTTCTGCTGTTGATATAGATGGAAATCCTGTAGAAAATGCAAATAACCGTGTATGTGTTACTGTTGAAGGCGGTGTGTTGCTTGGTTTAGATAATGGTGATTCTACAGATTACGACCAATATCAAAATACCAATACACGGCATCTGTTTAATGGGAAGTTGATGGCAGTCGTCAAACCAAATAAAGAAGAAGCTAAAATATCCGCAGCATTTGACAATAGCTTTATTCCAATTCGCAAAATTGAACTTATTCGTGACCTTAATGATCCCTTCAAAGTCACCGCTATAACTTATCCCATTCAGTCTAGCAAATCACTGGATAATGCACTTGAATGGCGTATAGCCGATGAGTCAGGCATAGATAGTCCGTTAGCTCATATAGAAGTTATTAACCCAACACAGGTTATTGTGCGCCCAAAGGGTGACGGCGAAGTTTATGTACGCTGTGCTACAAAAAATGACAGGTCTCATGTTTCTTTAATATCTTTATTGCCTATGACAATCACGGGCTATGGCAAGCCTTTTCTTAATCCTTATGATTTCATAAGTGGTGGTCTATACAATTTAAGCAATGTACCAATGACCAACGGTAACGAACGGGGGATTGCGACTTTGCGTGATAGTGAAAGCCAATTCGGATTTTCTGATTTAGACTTCGGGGCGTATGGCTCGGATGAAATAAAACTATGGCTTTTTCCATTAGCAAAAGATGAGTTTCCGATAGAAGTTTGGCAAGGGATGCCTACAGAATGTGAAAGCAAAAAAATAACAACGTTGATATATAACAAAGGGTCAATTTGGAATACCTATATTGAAGCAAGCTATCTTCTTCCTTACCGACTAAAGGGAGTCCAAACGTTAGCCTTCGTTTTCAATCAAAAAGTCCATGTGAAAGGATTCCAGTTTACCCAAAAAAATAAGGCATACGAGAAACTAAACTTTACAGAAAACGACCAAATCTACGGCGATTCTTTTGAAATAAATGAGTATGCTGTAGAAAAAATAGGTAACAATGTTACCATAACATTTACAGATATGCACTTTGAAAAGCCGACCAAAGACATACAAATTAGCTGGCGCGCACCGCAAGATAAGAACACAATAAAAATCGTGTTTACCAACAAAAATGGTCATGAAATTTCTGAAATGCTGTTGTTGCCAGCCAGTCAAGACTATGCGATTGCAACGTTGCCGTTGTATTTGCAAGGTGAAGGTACGTTAAATTTTATATTTTTACCAGGCAGCAATATTGATTTGAAATGGTTTCAGCTGACTTCGTAGTGCGAATTATACTGGGGCGTAAAAACAATAAAATATACCGTACGAAATTTCGTACGGTATATTTTATTGCTATTTCTTTTTATCATCTTCAAGTGATTTTTCAACCCAGGCAACATCTTCTTGAAGCATTTCTGCAACAGTCGCACGAATCATGCCGTCAATCTCTTTGAGTTGGAGTTCGCTATTTGATTTTTTAATGAGCAATAGCTGATATAGCCGCTTTTTTTGTTCCGTTCTTAACTCAATTGCAGTAGCCATTCTGCACACACTCCCTTACTTTTATTATTTTACATTATTTGTGTGCATCATAGCACATGACTTTGCGAATGTAAAATGCCCATCTGCCTTATATCATTGCCCGACGGTTGCTGGTACAGCCTTAAATCAAACGCACGAATAACCCCATACAAATGGTCAAAAATGTCGGCTTGAATGGCTTCAAAGCTAACCGCATCGGTGGCATTAGCAAAAGCGATGATTTCCAACGGGATACCGGTTGCGCCAGGGTCTAACTGGCGCACCACCTGTCTTAAATCATGTCTGATTTTGGGGTGATTGCGTAAATACGCGGCAATATATGCGCGAAATACGGTGATATTGGTTATGCCTTGGCCATTGGTTTTTTGGGTAGTGTCGCCATTTTTATTGAAATGATTATTTTCAGCTTGAGCGTCTTCAATATAGTCTTTGAGTATGGCAATTGACTTAAACTTATTTATCATTTCATCATCACAAATACATATGGTGGCAGCGTCAATATAAATGGGGCGTTTTATACGCCGTGCGCTGGTTTCAATCATGCCTTGCCAGTTTATAAACGATTCGGAAATAAGGGTGTACGCTGGAATGGATGTGAGCGTTTTATCAAAGTTTTCTACTTTGACCGTAGTCATATTAATGTCAATGACCAAGCCGTTTGCGTGATGGTTTGGCACTTCAATCCAGTCACCAACACGTACCATATTGTTTGTAGTCAGTTGAATCCCCGCTATAAAGCCTAAAATAGCATCTTTGAAAACCAACGTGATAATGGCGGTCATTGCGCCAATGCTTCCCAGCAGCATGGCTGGGTTTATCCCCATCAATATTGAAATAATGACAATACCCCCGATAACGCTAACCATGACGGTTATTACCTGAGAAATACCATGAATCGGGATATTGCGAGACGCTTCACAGGCACTGTAAATAACCACAATGCTGCGCACACATGCAAAAATGATAAACATGATGACTACCACCAGCGATATTTCTGCGATGATGCGCAGGAATGTATAGTTTTCATCTAGTTCATATGCCAACAAAAAAAGCACTATCGGAATGGCTAAATTGGACACGCGTTTGATGAGTTTACTCAGCTCTTGTATGCGCGGGCTTTCGTTCTTGTTTAGCTTTAAAGTTTTGTCCGCGATTATGCGAACGATGCTGCGTAAAAGCAGGCAGCCGAAGAGACTGATGGTAGCCATTGCTGTGTAAGTGATGATGCGTGTGAAGCTTCCTGTGCCTAGGTTGGATAGTAGATTGAATATGAATGGGTACATGAAATATCACCTCGGAAATGTGTGGGGGTAGTTTATCATTTGGAGGGGGAGGGGCACAAGGTGGGTTTAGATGAGTGGGTTGCCGCATAGGCGGGGTAGAGTGGGTTTTTCCGATACTCCGGCTGATGTCCAGACAGCTTCACACGGGGGAAAATGCTATTTTTCTTCGTGTTGTCACACGGAAAAATAGCGTTTTCCCGCCGTGTGAATCTATCTGGACGCCTGCGTACTCGGAAAAACCCACTCTACCCCGCCCATGCTTCTGCACTATGTGTAAGGCGCACGTTAAAACCTGCGCCTTAGCTGATTTGGGATGATGGCTAATCGGTCAAAGCTTTCAAGTGTTTTTGATACTGGCGTTCTCTTTGCTGCTTCAAGAAATGCATCGTTTAGCAATGCATGTTAAACTGATTTGAGAAGTAATACACGTGAGTTTAACCTGCTGTGTATTTTAGATAAGTGGATTAAAGCAAAAAAATTCAACTTCTTGCAAAATGCAAGAAGTTGAATCCTTCAAAATTTATTAGCTTATTTTTATTTCATGCGTGTTTTTACAAGGCTACATGGCTGGGCATATTTTTTCGGGGGATTAAATTAGCGTGCGAAAAACCGCAAATAAATTTGTATTATGTTGGACGGTGTGGTATATTAAAGTCAGAGGTCGAAACGAAAGGCAAAATTCCACCCAAACTTTGATTAACAAAAAAATGAACCGCGGAATCGGAGAAGTGCGGAAACACTTCGCCGACGCCCATAGTGATGACTAGACATCGCCTATGGACACAGGATTTTCACCTGCCACCGCAGCAGACAAAGTATACATCATTTTTACTTTCCATTCAAGACACGCTGTTGCCTCCGTGACAGT